>Ga0228711_1001804_pt1 | contig 32146 bp, 23 predicted proteins | sample MedpolnodulmetaG_2_FD_177996 | JGI IMG/M metagenome (GOLD analysis project Ga0228711, IMG submission 177996) | Root nodule microbial communities from Medicago polymorpha collected in Santa Monica, California, United States - brown nodules | ecosystem: Host-associated > Plants > Roots > Nodule... | reverse complement strand
CACCGCGAAGTCGCAACACAAGATGGAGAGTTGACTCCTTCTGGATGTTGTAATCAGCCAAGGTTCTGCCATCTTCAAGCTGTTTTCCAGCAAAGATGAGCCTCTGCTGGTCTGGTGGGATACCCTCTTTGTCCTGTATCTTGGCTTTGACATTGTCAATGGTGTCAGAGCTCTCCACCTCAAGGGTGATTGTCTTTCCAGTGAGAGTCTTCACGAAGATTTGCATCCCACCACGGAGACGGAGCACCAAATGGAGGGTGGACTCCTTTTGGATGTTATAATCAGCTAGGGTACGCCCATCCTCCAGCTGCTTGCCAGCAAAAATCAGACGCTGCTGGTCTGGTGGGATTCCTTCCTTATCTTGAATTTTTGCCTTAACATTGTCTATGGTATCTGAACTCTCAACTTCGAGAGTGATGGTCTTGCCAGTGAGGGTCTTAACGAAGATTTGCATCTATATAATCCAAAACAAATAAAAACAAATGAATCAATCACCAATTTTTCATCATGTGTACAACAAGGTTAAAAGATTATGGGTTATGAAAACTGGGAGCAGAAGATCAACAATTATAATCAATTCGATTTACAGCAGCCATTGAAAAAACTTGCTCATCCATCAACAATCAAGCCTTATCCCACTAAGTGGGATAAGCCTTATCCAAAATAAACAAAATCAAATGGAATCTATCATCAAATATTCATTTTGGCTATAGCAAAGTGAAAAAGACTCAAGTTACATAGGACTGGGGGGAAATATCAGCCTATATAATTTCTAATTATAATGAATCCTATCTACGAGAAACATTTAAAATAAAAAGTTACTCGTCAATTATATTTAGATGTAACATTCTCAAAACTTGATCATCAAACTCTCCCTGATAATCGATTTATATCGGGTAAAAAATATCTAGGTACTTATCTAATTAAAGGACATCTTTTAGAAATTTATATGAACCCTCATCACAATCAGTCTTTGATAAACAAAGGATTAAATCATACAATAAACATTAAAATCAAGTAAACGGTTCAATTCATAAGGATTTCAATCACATGAAAGAAAAGAACAAAGCCAATAGATCGAATTATCATCAATTAAAGAGACAACAAACAAACCTAAGAATCGATGTCTAAAAACCCTAATCGAATTCAAATTTGACATATCAATAATCGAAGTGTAAATCGAGATAAGAATAGAAAGTAGATTATACCTTGAATGAATAATAGGTTTTGTAGCGATGGGAAGAATGAAGAAGTTTGGTTTACCTGATTTACTTTTATAGCAAAAATCGATTGGCGGTTATATTACGCCAACGGCAGCTCTTCCAATTAAATCGTGACACGTGGACAAACTCTGACCTGTTAACTAACCCTTTTGATGCCTAATGAGAGTCGTTTTTGGCAACTGATGCACGTCTATTATATGCTGTCTTGAACCGCCTCCAGAGAATTCTTCTAACTAAGGTTTTCTGTTTTTTTTGTTGATCATAATAGCCAAGGCATATATCTCTTTCATGGTTTTGTCTAACCTACCCAAATCATAAGTAACGTAAACAAGTGTGTTTTATTTTTATTTTTATTACTTAATCAATAAATTTTATTATATCTCATTTGATGTAAGGATGACAATGAATATCCTTTGAGTAAAATATTATATGTTCATATAATCTAAAACCTGTTAATATATTGATCTCCAAACTTTTAAAAACTTATGAATTTGGGATTTGACATGTTTGAGATTACGCAATTTAAATTAGTCGAATACAAGATTTTGTGTGGTCCATTATACACCGATAGTTTTCGTGGTCCACAATATCCTGATAGTTTTTATTGTTTACAACGCACTAAAACTTCTATAAATTGGTGTATTTGATTCATTTTCACTTCACATCTCAGAACCATAACCACTCATCCAATAGAAATGAACACTAACCTAACTGCAATTTACTACAACATAGGAAAACCAAATCTACTTAGAGTATGTGTTGATGTTACATTGTGTGACTTGAAGGATCAAGTAGATCAAATTAATGATCATCTCAACCACGATGACACAAGAAAGATAGAGTTGAGTATCGTCGTCCATTAATCAACTCAGATGGAAGGGGAGTGTTTTGTTCACTTGTTTGAAACTCTAGAACAACGACGATCACAACGCGAGAACTATGTTCTCTATATTTGGTTAATATAGTTCAAAATGATTGATTGATTTAGACATTTCCTTGGTGAGATATATTCATGTTATTGCGGAAAGTTTGATTCAATCCATAACATACGAAAAAATCAGGGCATGCGTCGATGAACTTAAAGAAGAATTAGTTTGACTCATCCATGATATTACTCGTGTTTAATTATATTGTTGTAGTAATTATTGCTGTTGTATTTGTGTTGAATGATGTTGTTGAAATTGTTGTGGTTTAAATATATTTCTATAGGGCGCGCGGGAATGATTGGAGGTGGGAAAAGAAAAACTAACATTTTCTTTCATGAAATCCAATAACTCAGTCTATGTTTGGTTTGGAGAAGAAAGTTAAAGGAAAGAAAGTGAAAGGATAGATAGTAGAAGGAAAGAAAGGTAAAAGAAAGTGAGATGATTTGTTTAGTTGTTTGGTATAAAAGATAGTAATAGATTGTGAGAGGAAAGAAAGATATGTATATTTGATTTGAATATATTTTATTAATAATTTTTAATTTATATAACATTTGTTAAATGTTTTATTAATGTCTTTCTTGTTAAAAACATCAAACCGATAAAAAAAAATTGTTGGGCTTCATTCAAAAGCATACCATTTCTTGGTTCAACACATTTATATTAATAATTATAGCAAGGGTATTTTTGACATTTTCCTAAAAAGTTAGTGCTCCTTCCTGTTTCCGTCCAGGAAAGGTTTTGAGTGGAATTTCATATTCAAATGTCTATCAGTTAAAACCACCGGACTAAACTACACTACAGATGTAACATATATATCCTACCTGAAACAAGTGCCTACCATGGGTAACAGAAAACTTCTACTCACTCAAAGCAGAGTAGTAATGAATAAGCAGGTAATTTTAGAATATCAGATAAAACAACAGTTCACATTCATCAAGTAAACTAAAAAAACAACTGACCACCATGGGAAAATAGAAAACTTCTACTTACTCAAAGCAGGAGTAATAATAATGAATCAGCTGGTAATTTATAGAATATCATATAAAACAACTTGGAGCACTTAAAAGCTGCTACGAAAGCAAATAGTTCACATTCATTCAGTAAAACTGGAAACAGAATCATACACAAGAGAAATAAAATGATAGTTTTCCAGGGCCATTACGGACCCAGCACAAGTTCTAAAACATAAAAAATAACAACTGTAGAAGTTCAACACATGATAATAGAGCTAGGTAACATTCACATTCTTAAAATCCACCACGAAGACGCAAAACAAGGTGAAGAGTAGACTCCTTCTGAATGTTGTAGTCAGCAAGGGTCCTTCCATCCTCCAATTGCTTCCCAGCAAAGATCAACCTTTGCTGATCTGGTGGGATTCCCTCCTTGTCCTGTATTTTAGCCTTCACGTTATCGATTGTGTCTGAACTTTCTACCTCCAAAGTAATAGTCTTTCCGGTCAGCGTCTTCACAAAGATCTGCATACCTCCCCTCAAACGAAGGACAAGGTGAAGGGTGGACTCTTTCTGAATGTTGTAATCTGCCAAAGTCCGACCATCTTCGAGCTGCTTTCCAGCAAAAATCAACCTTTGCTGGTCTGGGGGAATACCCTCCTTGTCCTGTATCTTGGCCTTCACATTGTCAATAGTGTCAGAGCTCTCTACCTCCAAAGTGATTGTCTTGCCAGTAAGAGTCTTCACAAAAATCTGCATACCACCACGAAGACGCAAGACAAGGTGAAGAGTCGACTCTTTCTGGATGTTGTAATCAGCAAGAGTACGGCCATCTTCAAGCTGCTTTCCAGCAAAAATGAGCCTCTGCTGGTCTGGGGGAATGCCCTCCTTGTCCTGAATCTTAGCCTTTACATTATCAATCGTGTCCGAGCTCTCTACCTCCAAAGTAATTGTCTTTCCTGTAAGGGTCTTCACAAAAATTTGCATACCACCACGAAGACGCAAGACAAGGTGAAGAGTTGACTCTTTCTGGATGTTGTAATCAGCAAGAGTTCTGCCATCTTCTAGCTGCTTTCCAGCAAAAATGAGCCTTTGCTGGTCTGGGGGGATACCCTCCTTGTCCTGAATCTTAGCCTTTACATTGTCAATCGTGTCTGAGCTCTCTACCTCCAAAGTAATTGTCTTTCCCGTAAGGGTTTTTACAAAAATCTGCATACCACCACGAAGTCGCAAAACGAGATGAAGAGTTGACTCTTTCTGGATGTTATAATCGGCCAATGTTCTGCCATCTTCAAGCTGTTTTCCAGCAAAGATGAGCCTCTGCTGGTCAGGTGGGATCCCTTCCTTGTCTTGAATCTTGGCCTTGACATTGTCGATTGTATCGGAGCTCTCTACCTCAAGAGTGATTGTCTTTCCTGTGAGAGTCTTCACAAAGATTTGCATCCCACCACGAAGACGGAGTACCAAGTGGAGTGTGGACTCCTTTTGGATATTGTAATCTGCAAGGGTACGCCCGTCTTCCAGCTGCTTGCCGGCAAAAATTAGACGCTGCTGGTCTGGAGGGATCCCTTCCTTGTCTTGAATCTTCGCCTTAACATTGTCAATTGTATCAGAGCTCTCCACCTCAAGGGTGATTGTCTTTCCTGTAAGAGTCTTCACAAAGATCTGCATCTACATTATCATAAACAGAAACAAACGAATCAATCACCAATACTTTATAAGGTCACTACAAAGTTAAGACTGTGTGCAACAAAACAAAGGAATGAGAGCAAAAGATCATCAATATAATCACTTGCATTTACAGGATACAATTAAAAACTTCATCTTCAAATTGCCACAAACAATTAATAAATAAATTGGGCATTTACCGGATACATTTGAAACCTTCATCATCAAATCGCCACAAACAATTGGGTACCAACACTAAATTACATATAATCAGAACAAAACTACTCTCAAGTTCAGAAAAGAATTGTCAATTATCCCAGTACCAATCTAATCACAGAATTTTTCATAATCAACACATAACCTATACAAACCCTAAAACAGAATCTATGAATTTTTCTATACAAACCGTAAAACAGACATGAACGTCCTCAAATTCGATCACACATCCAATAATCAATTTAAAGAGAATACAAAACCCTAAAAATTGAAATCTAAAGAACTAAATAAAAATCAATTAAACTGTGAAAACATCGAATTCTTAATCGGAAAGAGAAGAGGAATAGAACAATACCTTGTTCTGTGCGTTAGGGTCTTCTTTTTCTTTTCTCTTCCACGAAACTGTGAAATTGTGAATAATGGGTTAGGGGTTTTCGCTTTTTATAGTTAAAAATGATTTGAGATTGTGTTAAGCCAATGCAAGCTCTGCCAATTATATCGTGACACATGGAATTATATTTATATTTTTGGGCTATGGATTAATTTGACACGGCAATGTTTGGTATCAGAGTCGTTTTCGTCAATAGATGAGGTGATAATGCATTTCCTTCCAAACACGTCTAGAATCAGTTGCCTTATTTTGTTTTGCACCTTCTCTAGATGCTTCTTCTTTTTCTTAGTAGCTAAGTTTTTCTTTTTCATACGTTTTTAGGGAAATAATTTTGGCATTTGCTTGGTTGTAATGTTAAGATAAAATTGTAAGAAATAGAAAAAAATAAATCTCTACTATATATTACATGAGTAGAGATATGTTACATTATTGTCGGGGTATGTATGCATGTCATGACAATAATGTAACATGATCCCCCTAAAAAATAATGTAAAATGATTATTTATCTGCAAATAAAGTAGTTTGAATTTGCAACACCTTATAAAATATAAAATAACAAAAAAGATGAAACCATGAGTGTGTTTGTTTTAGATTTTTCTAGACTTATCTTGTAATTAGTTGTTTGGATATTCTTGAATGTGTTGATTATATTTGAATATAGGGTATGATATTTCTCAATTTTCAAATTTTAGATGAGTTAGATGCAATAACTAAAGGTTGTCCTCATATGTGACCGGCCATATATTTAAAAGAAAGTGGTGAGGAGGTCAACCTATTTATATAAGGTTAAGTGTATGTTTAGAATCACGATTTTGACATAACTACGGTGATACCAAATTTATGTTAAAATGATTTTATTTTAATATATCATTCCATGAACAGTTAAAATAGTTTCATCTATGATGAATCTATTCATTGATCATAAGATGGACATTGCAATATCCGCTAAAATACTATTTAATCAATCAAATGATCAATCATCAATGTAACAACACCACTTAGAAATAAAAATTGTAAAATGTTTCTATTCTCACCATTTACCCTTTTTTTTTCTCAGAAAGAACGTTGTGAGTTTTCTGACGTATGCACCATGCAGGGCACTATTGGAAGGTTTTCCTACTTGGTGTATTAATATTGTTTTTTCAGAAAAATGATTTGCTTGTGGTCAGGTTTTGAAGCATTAGGCAGGAGTAATAATTGACAAACTTGAAAAGGATATCTTTACACAACTAAATGTTATGGGCTGAGCATTCAAGCAAAATGGCCTAAAATCACTGTTTCTTCCTCTGAGAGTATCTTGTTTATATTCCAATGAGTAGTTCCAAAGTGAAACGTTATATAATTCTAGAAAAAGTGGATGAAATGCACTAACAAAATGTTTGCCAAACCTCTTGTCCCAACAATTACTCTCAAACATCAATCAACTTCTTCTAAAACTATATTTTAAACTAAAATTTCATAATCACAATAAAATTTTCATTTTTACTACAATATGGTTTGCAGTACCTTCAAAATGTAAACATAAATTAAACCCTGTACCCTAATAAAAAAAAATTAATTGGATCTATCACTAATGTTATTATTAATAGTTGGAAGAAACAAACCATCAATAACTTGTTACTTAAAATACCTGGATGATAGATGCTAACTAACATTTCTGTTGGAGAAGTTTTTGATTCTTCAAGGATTCACAAAATAAAAATAAAAACAATATTTTGATTGCAGATTCTATATACTATTCTTTATTAGGCAGTTCTGCCAAAAACAAAATCAGCACAATGAATTTGCCATATTCAGGTCGGTTTACGCCGAATGACAATCACAAAAATATACTTTCTTTTCTTTTACATAAATGATATATCGTATATACAACTGACTAAAAACAACATTAACAAATGAATTCTTAATCTGACTACATAATAGATTCTTCTGACAATATAGTCAACAAAGAATATTTTGCCTTGATTGAGATTCTGCCACCTTCTACACATAGCTTTGCACCAGTGACAACCCAATATCCTGGTGGATCCTCTGGACCTCTTACCATTTCCTTTGTGTCGACAAAATTAAGCATTTTGGGAGCCCTTGTTGGCACAGGTGGACCACCGTGATAAATTGCCGAGTTTATGTCAACTTTAGATTGTTTCTCAGGTGAATGCAATCCTTGGCTAAGCTTTGCACTCATCAATGCTGAAAAAAATCCTGATTTTCTAGATGAGGTTGAAGGTCCGTCCCATTCTGATCTGCGAATTTTCGCAGATGCTACAGTTGAGTATCCAAGTCTTAAGAAAAGTACTTTCTTCATTCCCATTAGCTTAACCTCAAACCAAGCCTTTGTCACAATAGATGTAGACTCGTCCATTCTGGAGCTATTGTATTGTACAGGTGCTGTGTAGACATGAGAAAACATGCTCCACTTCACTGGTTCGTAGTAGCCCCGGTCATCAGGTTCGTCGATAGGATCATAACTATGATCTTCTGAAATTTCTAGGACACCTGGAACCTCCGAAAGATGCTGAAGATGGATTGATAGGTGGTTATTTTTCTTGCCTTCCAAGTATAAGCGAATACCTGTTACCGGCCGGTTTCCCGAATCAACCTGCTTATTGAAAAAAGGTCAAATATGAGTTTACCAGTGCTAACTAATTCCTACAATAATCCTGTGTTCTTCATGCTAAAATCTTATATTTAAATAAAGTATGCAATTCTTGAAATATGCAAATCAAGTTCCTTACATTCTTGCTATACAAGTTTTCAAATAAACTACTAATGATTATTAAAGAGTACTGGAACTTGGAAGAAGGAATCACCTTCACAGTATTAACATAAAGTTTGGGTCCCATAAGAGTGAACTGAAGTGACGGAGACGCATTCCTTTTATACTTATGGTCGAATACAAGAGGCAGATCACCATACATCGGTGCCCATTGTCGTGGCAACTGAAACTCTAGAAATTGATGAAGTTCTTCTATTGCAGGTTTATCTGTTTGAAACAGAATTTTTAAACAGATGTACCAACATATATTCCAACAAAGAAAAAAAAGTATCGGGCAGAGGAAAACCAAAGTCGCAGGTATCTACTCACATCTAAGATACAAATTCACCGCATGACTTAAAAATCCATTTCCTGGGACAGAATTCAGTAATGAAGTAATAGGCACCAAAGACATTGATATGACATTAGGAGACTGTGATATGGTTGAGAGCCACTGGTTATAAGGTTGACATACATCAATACCTCCCCTTCGAACAGAAATGCTTACTATATCCTGAAAAGAAATTCTTATAATAAGTTCAAGTATATGTTATAAGCAGAATAGCTGCAAAGTGCACAGGATACGTATAAAATTGTTTTAACATAAAACAAAAAAGAAAGAAGAGAAGATACTAACATCATTCTTGGAGTGACTTTTTACAATTGGCCTGCCAACAAGGGACGGAGGTTTGTTCCTGTGCAGTCCCCTAAGCTTCGCATGATCATCCTACAAACATGAACAAAGATATATTTACACAAGTTAAAACTATTTAGATTTCCATTTCCATATTTTTATCTTCATGTTTTAGAAAGACGAGAATATTTATTTTTACCTTTAATTTTCCTGATATAGCCACAGGATTGACATTAGAACCTTGATTTGAATCCGCAGAAAACCTCTCATCGGCTAATTGCTTAAGCAATTTCTGCAGTTCAGTCGGCGGAATATCTGAACTTTTTGACTGCTTGATATGAACAACATCTTTACCTCCCATCTTCACTCCAACAACTACGTGTGTACCATACTTTTCAATGAACCTGAAGAACCATGTTTATTTAGTTTAAAACACTATTAACTCGGTCCAATCAACATATAGGAGAATTTTATTCTTATCAAAGAAATAAAGATCTAAGTAAGACTTTTCAAACAAGAAAAAATGAAATAAAATTTAAGTTGAATGTTACTGCTATTTGGGTGAAAATCTAGAAATCATGCATTTTAGCACCAAATGAATGCTTATAGTTTTAGCAATTATATTGCAAGGGGCAGTAATCAAAGTGACTATTATTGTTCATAAAAATTAAAAGTTGAAGTTCTGTAATATTTTATGACGGCTATTAACTAGAAGAGGATGACGCATAACAATAATACTTACTCGGCCAAAGCAGCAGGGTTCCACGAACAAGGCACGTCTTTTTTCACAGTTTCAGAAAGGGTAATGTTAGTTCTATCTAATTCAACGCTATACAATGTTATGAACCATCCATCAAAGGCAAGGCTTTTAGTGGAAGCTGCATCCCTGGACCAACATTTTTTCATGTCAAACATGCTATTGAATTGGCCGGATGGAATCTTTCCCGACAAAGATAGTTGTCTGTTGAAATGCTCAGACATCTGCAATAGTCCAATTTCACAGAAATTCAGATTAAATCATTCTACCACATTCCATCACCCCTAAGATTTCCCTTTTCATATCACTTTTATGTCCAAAAAAAAACATCTACCATAAATGGGAATTAAAAAAAAGGTAAATCAACAGGTAATACATGATTAGTCTTCAAAAGTCAAATGGTTAAAAAGGAATTTCAGTAACAATATTCAAGTGCAAACAAAATCACTCAACCTATGCAAGGCAAGAATTGCAACAAAAAATTTCAAGCAGAAATTAGTGATCAGAATTCAATTATGGAAATACTACGTACTGGATGGATCTAACAACATCATAATACCACGATGAATCGTATCTAGTGAATCAACTGTCAAAATCAAAAAACAATCTTGTAAAATATTTTCCACAGCTAGAAAATTATATCATACTATTGATAAAACACAGTTTGGCTATCCAACTTGCTCAATATATCAACTACTCCATCTGCCACTAGTCAATAACTTTTGTGTTACATATTTGTGCTGCACATGGATTCAATCAACAAATTGAAAAAGGAGAACAACCATATATAATCATCTATGAAACACTGATACAGACACGAGACACCAGTTTTAATTAATAAAAATGAATATATTGGTCATTGGACAAGTCTTCGATCTGAAGTGTCGATGTTACACAAATAATCATAAGAAATTGAAGCAGAAGTAAGGTTGTGATTGCAATGACCTGAATAAAATTGAGGACATCGGATCGAAACCTGGTACAATCACCTTTATCAGACTTAATAGATAAGGGAACATTAGGGACAACAACACCAGAAGGAAAAACAAGGTCTCTTGTGTTTGAACTACTATTGTCAATATGGATCAACCTTGACTTGCAAGCAGAGAATCTTATATCATTGCATAAATTGTATCCTTGACCAATCACACTCACAGCTTTCTCAGCTGCTAATTGAGGATCCAATCCTGCATTTCCATAGCTATTAGTATTATTAACATTGAAACCCATTACTCAAGCCACAACAAAATATTGTAGTTATGTAAGTTGAACTCTTGAGGGGTTTGTCCACATAGAATGATATGAAAGAAGAACAAGTTTTGAAGTGATGATATATAGTATAGTATATGATGTAATGTTTGAAGAGGTCATAACTAAGTGTTTTTTTCTTCTTTTTATTATTGTACTATGATAGAGAGTCTTTTCAAAGGGTCATATACGCGGGTCATATATTTATTTTTTCTTATCTTATGATAATTGAATGAAGGGGGTGGAGAAGTAAAAAGGACGGTTTATTTGTAATATTCAAAGAAAGAAAAGATTAATTGGACCATTGAATTGAAGAATGTGACAAGTGAATGGGAACGAGGAAGGAGAGAGAGAGGCGGCTTTTGCGTGTGAATAATATCATCCACGTGGCAGTATGGCATGGTAAGTAACGTATGATATCCATATTTGGCCACTTTTTCCAAGTGGAAGGAGGAAGAAGAACTGGTCATATCATCTCCATATCCTCTTTAAGGTTCACTTCGTTTTCTTTCTACAATCTTGTTAAAACATTGGCAAAACTAAGCTCCATTAATTGGATTTCAAACAATAATTTTTTTCTTTTTACATTGTTTTGGTCATTTTGGTTAGTTACAAATGAATTTTTAAGTTTTAAATCTAGTGTTCATATATAAATATGGATGAAATATCTTGAATTTAAAAATGTTTTGAATTTTTTTAATGGCAAAAAATGTCCTAAAGTTTGACAAATGTTTAAGCCAATAGGATGGAATCGGTGACTGTTTCCAGGATTTTTTTTATATTTAAGATTTAAAATCTTTTACAATTTGAAGCACTTGAATTTATTTATTTTTTAAATGAAACTGTGGTTGTTAAACTAGGATATAGTATACGCTCTAATTTATTTGACTTTCTGCAGCATTTATTGTATAAAAAACTGCATGTGGTTGTTTTTTTTTTTTTAAAGAAAGCTAAAATGATATATATTCACACAAAATACAACGTCTCTTAAGCACAAAGCGTGTAAAAAAAGAAAAACGCATGTGGTTGTTAAACTAGTCTTGTGAACTTAGTTTTCCCCCCACTTGTTTGTATGATTTCAATGTTTTGCTATAAGCCTAAACTCATATATTAAGGGCAAGAAGCCAAAAACTAACTAACAGCTCCTTGTTTTTATATATAATAAAAAAAAAAAGGAAAAAGATAGGGTATTATTTAAACTTAAAAAATGCTAAATACAAGTCCTATTTGTATCACACTTGTGTTAAAAAAATCCCCTTAAAACTACATTTTCACTAAAAACATCCTAACATTCCAAAACAAACTTAAAATATATAAGAGAGATAGACCTTGCTCAAACGGAAATAATTGTATACTGTATTATTTTTAAAGAACAGTGATTTAAACAAAAGTTAGAGATATATACACGTCATAACCTTTTCAGAAATATTGATTCTTTCTTATCAGATGCTATCAGAATTCCTCTCTTATGCATGTATATGTTAAATAATAAAATCTACTATGTTATACTCGATCATATCAAAATATCTGACTTATGTTGTTGTTCTTTCAATTAATTTTGTTAACGTCCTCGTGAGCTTAACTCAATTGGTATAAACAATGCATAATATATGCAAAGTTCGAGGTTTAAACTCCGACCACCAACAAAAAAAATAATTTTTGTTAACGGCAAAAAAATAATTTTTTTTAACAGCAAAAGAAAATCAGATGTATAATTAAAAAGGTAACAGGAAAGAGGTATAAAATTCTGTCATTATATTATATTAGTTTTGACTAAAAATTATCATTTAGTTAATGAATAATTAACTTATATTGTTTTGTAAAAAAAATTAAAAATTAACTTATATTGTAAAATACAAATGTTCTCTTTTTCTTTGACCGAACAAGTCATGTACCCTTTTAATGTTCCTTCATATATTTCTTCAGTCGGTTGGAAAATGTTGTACATTATTATAAAAAAGTCTAAACATGAAAATTTTGAAAGAAAGAAAAAACTGTTTTGGATGAGGAGCAGTTTTGAATAGCTTCTCTGAAAAATTATTTTTTGTAACCTCTTAATTATTAAATATTGAAATCTATTTTTGTATAATCTATAATAAATGGATCATATATCACCAACTTACGCTACTTACAACATCGCATAAATGTTTTTGTGACCTTAGTTCAGTTGATATGGACAATGCATAAATATATGTAAGATCTGGGGTTCAAACTCCGATCATAAAAAAAAAATGCATACATTGTGTTAGAACATGACGGTGTTTTTTAATTTGGTTTTTATGGTAGTGTAGGTTGGTTTAATGTGCTTCACGCAAAAATTCAAACTCTTCTTGTGGGTATTAAACTGTGTTGCACGCAGGATTTAGAAAGACTTTATTCTTTTCTAGCTCTCTTTGTGTTGTTCAACTTGTCATCATGGATCATAATCACTTCTATCATTAATTATACCAACTTGTTGAAGATTATTACGGATTACTTGACAAAAGAATAGATTTTCACACTTCATCACACTCTTCATGAAGGGAATGTTTGAACTAATATTTTAACGAAATTGAAAGTGAAAAATGTCGACCCTCTTATTGTAGTGTAGGATCCTCCTCTACTTTCATTATTTATCCTCAGCTCTCTTGACTAATTTAGTTTGTTTAACGAAGGGTTTTGAAGGTAAGAAATATAGGGGAAAAATTGATAAATTTTTCACATTTTTTTAAATTATGTATTTTTAGAAAGTGATAAACTAATGCTTATTATTAAGAGAATGTTAACCATTGCCCTTGGGGCATTGGAGAAGGGGATAAAAATAGAAATATAGTATTGAAAAATGGTAAAAAGTGATAAATTTAACTTTTAAAAGTCAAAACGTTGTTGAAACCAATGCAAACATGCTACTTTTGGTTTCCTTAACCATTGCCCTATGGGCATTGCCAAGGGGTTAGCAAGACCCTTGTTATTAATATATTTGTAACATATTTTCTTTTAATCAAATTCTTGTTTTATCTCTCTTTAATTTTAAAAAATAGAGAAATAAACAATCTCTAATAATGTACTTTCTCCTATAGAATAATGTTAGTTTATTAAAAAAAAAAAAAAATCTCCCTAAAAAACATGTTAGATTAATCTATTTTTACTACAGGTGCGAGTGCGAAAGTTGTAGCTTTCGCGACAAACGCAGCAGAAAATTCCAGGAATTACATGTTTACATTTTTTAATGCTATCCATGTGAGTGACGAACAAGGCATGTTTGTTTGGGTCCACTTGGGACTAGACTTTGCTTCTTGGTCAACAGGTAGTACTAAACTTAATTTGCGGAACGCGTTATAACTACCTTTTTCGTCAAAAAAAAAAAGTCATACACTTCTTTCTATCTTTCGGATTGTCAAAGACAATAAAGTCTATCAATGATAAACAATCATTTGATTTCTAACAATAAATGATCCTTGGTAATTTGGACTTGGTCAGAAGTTGTAAATAAAGGAAATGGTTTGGTGTAGATTTGAAGAAGATGACCAAAGTGGTTGAGTCCAGTGGCGGATCTTAGTATAGACCCATGGGAGCCATGGCATTCCCTGGGTTTTCAATATATACTATATTAGGCATCTTATAGCAATTAGCTTTTGACTGTCGCAGTGGAAAGGTAGTGTAGAAACCCCCGAGGTCGTGAGTTCAACACCTACGCCTCTTCTTTTTACATTTCTCTTGTATTTTTACATAGCTTATTAAAAAAAAAATACAAGATCTTAAACCACTGCCCCCTCTCACTGCTTACGAAGCACTTAAACCACTAGGCCAGGAAATGATCTTTATTACTTTCTAAAACCGTTTAATATTTATTTCATAGTTTTTTGGCATCCCCGACAAAATTTCTCAAGATACGCCACTGGTTGAGTCCTTGAGTGTATGTTTGGTTCTGGCTAATTCGGCAAAATTGGTTTTTTTTATGAACTAATTCGGGAAAATTGGTTCATACTAAAATTGAGTTGAAGATAAAATAATTTACGTTTGAATACATTTATGTAAAAGGGAGTTGAACAATATATTTGAGTATAAAAATCTATTCTAAAATCAAAACCCACCATTTCTAGCTTCAGGTATAATCAATTATCGAGACAAAATCAATTACTTTGAAAAAACCAAACATCAAAGTCAATTTTACACCTCTAAAATCAATTTTGCCTCCTCCAAAAATAGAACCAATCATACATTGAGATATGTCGAAGGGTGGTGGTTGCTCACTAGAGGTGGTGGTGCATATGCAAGAACGTTCAATGCTCAAGTTATTGATGATCTAAGAAAGCCTATAAGTTTATTTGAATGAGGAAATACATACCTTTTATCGGGGAGTAGATCCAACATATAGATGATGTCTATAGGGCTTTGAATCTCAAAGCAGTTACGCACTTATGAGGGGCTCAACATGTATTGTGGGACATTGTCTAATTGTCATCAGAGGGTCTTGATCAAACCACAAGGCTTATTTTCTCTACATTGTGAGTTACTATGTGCTTGCATGAAAGTTTGAGTGTCATTATGTGGGTTGGGTTGTACATGCTAGTTAGATTGAGTCTTGGCCCGTTTTGGATCAGTTTTCTCCCAAATTAGCGTCGCTGAAATGGGGTGGTGACTTATGTTGTTGTATAGGGGTTTGTATATCAACACAGATGAATTAAGTGAGACAATGCATGCAGTAGTAAATTTTACATAAAACTATTTTCGCCTTCGTCAGGGATTGGTGTCTAGTAATTACTTATTCGACCATAAATTTGATGTGTGAGAGGACTCTTTAAAGGTCATGTGGAACGCTTGAATGAATGTGAGATTTTTTGGAAAATGTAAGTTATAACATGCAATACTCGTGAAGGATGTTCAATTACTTAAGTTTATGATGCGTGGAATATGTCTCATCAAACATTTAAAACTAGTGGAATGTTTTGCGTGCATTGGTTTCGTTGTCCGAGAAACTTATCAATTTTTAGATTGAACCTTCACGTGAAATCCTTTGGATTGGAGAGACCCATTATTGGGGCCTCAACAATGGTGGCATTCATAGCATCTGTGAAGGCTCGTTTGGTCTTTATTGACTTGAACTTCTTGATGTTGATGATGGTGGTTGATCCAAACTGCCAATAATCTTTTCAAATTTCAGGTGCATACGCCAAACATAACACTGAACTGAAGAATTGATTTTTTAAGGTAAAGGTCGTATTGTCTGATTTGTTGATGGATATAGAGATTAGTTGAGGTATCAACTGATATCATCCACTGTAACTTCATTTCCTCAAATGATTAACGTTAAGGAAAGCATTCAGTCCCTCAATTGCAGGTTACTTGACTGCTCCAGTAGAGTATTAAGCATGATTATTTTTAGGTTTGTGCTAATGTGCTAAAATGATAAAAGGTATAAAAATTTCGAAAATGAGGTTGTGATTGATTGTTTGTCTTGTTAATACATTGTACATAATACGTATTTATAGACAAAATTATTCTTACGCCAAAACAACATGAAACACATTTAGATCTGACTCGGTATGGGAAAGGTGGAGTAGTGGAAAACCTCATGACCCCACTAACTTGCCCACTATTCTCCACCAACCTCCCATGATCAACTCTATGAATAAGGGGCTTTCATGTCTCCATATAAGTCACTTATTTTACCCCACTTTACAACGCTTAAAGAGCGTAAGCTCTAATTCCCTAAAAGCACACGCAGGACCAAGGATCATCCTCGTTGAGCTATGATTAAAATAACCAACTTTACGACTTGCCGTCGACGAGATACTCCTCCTCTCGTTGCCATGGGGTCGGTATTCTTGTACTTAGAACAAGTACAAAATGTTTTTTTATTAAAGATTTAAATAATACTATACAAAAAATACAATTGTAATTAGACTAGTTTAACTGTAAGGTATATTTAGAAGATAAACCCTTTTTTTTTAGATGATATCCCATTCACATAGAAGTATATAGTTAAATTTTAAATTTCATTAAAAATAAGAACAACCTTACATAAACAATATTTCATACAAGTGTTTTTGAATGGTCGGATTCGGGATGGATTTACTTGGAAGGGTAATTTGGATGGTATTTATTCGGTGAAAGCTGAGTATAAGTGGCTCTTGAAGTGGAACTCAAGCATGGATGAGGTCGGATCGTGGAAGTGGATTTGGCGTTTAACTGCTACTGAAAAGATTAAATTTCTATATTGGATGGTTTGTCACGATGCTGCTCCTACGAGGTCGTTACTGCATAACAGAGGTATGCTAGACACTAATAACTGTCAGAGGTGCCTCAATAGTAGTGAAAGTATCATGCACTGTTTTCGAGATTGTCCGTTTGTTAAGCATCTTTGGCTTGCTCTTGGATTTGACAATATTAACTTCTATTTGGGGAATTCTCTAGTCACTTGGCTCAGACAAGGTGCGTTTAGTGCAAATAATCATTTATTCTCTGCTGCTCTTTGATGGATTTGGTGCGCTCGAAACTCACTTTGTATGGAGAATGAGATGATTTCTATTTTCTCCTTGAAGGTAAAAATTTACACTTTGGCAGCCCTTCTTCGTTCTGTTTTCTCTTCGGCTTTATCCACAGATATAGGAGGTCGTTATGTGACTTGGCATCCAGAGGAGACTATGGCCGTTGTCTTGAATGTTGATGGCAGCAGTTTTGGAAATCCCGGAATATCTGGTTTTGGTGGCATTCTTCGTAGGAATGATGGTAGTTGGCTATATGGGTTTGCTGGAAATGTTGGTATTTCCACAGTCATACATGTAGAGTTGTTAGCTCTGTATTATGGCCTGAAAGCAGCTTGGGAATGAGGATATATGGATGTGATTTGCTACTCTGACTCGACTCTAGCTGTTCAGTTAGTTTCAACCATGGTGAATCCCTGACATCATTATGCGGCAATTATTAGTAATGCGCATGATTTAATACAAAGGAGTTGGACCACAGATTTCATTGCTAAACTAGGAGCTGCAAGTTCTAAGATTTGGCGTGAGTTTTTGGAGCCACCAAAGGGTTTGCTTCCGCTGCTGCAGGCTGATGCCCGACGAGAGATGCATCACCGAGACTAGTTTTTAACTTTTTATTTTCTTTTTGTTAGCTTCTTTTCCCAAAAAAAAAACAATATTTCATTATTTAAAAAAAAAAACAATAAACAATATTTCATATGATTAAAAGAGTATTTTTTTTCTCTCTTTAAAAAATAGGTTTTTTTTAATTCTTTTGTTAGGAGAGCTTATTTTATTCTTATTAATGAAAATATATTTGATCATACTATAAAATGGGAGTAGAAAAAGAATTAGACGAGCAGAAATTGTTTGTAAGAAAGAAAAGAAGATTAGTGTAAAATTGGTAGCATAGCAGCGTTGATGGGTAGAGTTTTCTATCTCGATTTGGATGGAAGAGCTTACCGATGCACTTTCTGCCGTACCCCTTTTGCCCTTGCCGATCACGTTCTCTCTCGGGTGAGTTCATACACCCATCTCTCGTTGTTTTTGTTATTATTCATCGATTTTTATTAATAGGATTTTCATCTAAGTCTTTAATTTTTATTGAAATTTTTCATTTTATAATCAATATTTGAACAAGGGTGATTTTTGAGGCAAGCACCTAGGATATTATGGTGTTTGCAGTTTTGAAATGTCTGAGTGATGCATAAGACCATATTAGGTAAGAAATTGTATATGTGTCTAATTAGTTCATGGGTTTGGAATGGCTGAAAATTAAGGGCCCGTTTGGATTGACTTATTCTCGAGCTTATGCAAATAGATAACCTTTTATGTACTATTCATAAGTTTGTCAAGGTAGTTTATGAAAAAACAGCTTATGAATATACAATTTTCATCAGCGAGAACTTATTAATTAACATAAAGCTTATTTATTTGAATAAGCTCAAAAATAAGCCAATCCAAATGGTAAGAATCATATGTGGAGCTGGTATTGCATTGTGTAGGCTAGGGTGAAACGGCCGAGGGCTAACGAGGCTAATGAAGGTCTTGCCATTAAAAACTGAAATAACATTAACAAGAGAACAACATAATATTACTTTACGGAGAATGAGGTATAAGCAGCGTTTCAGTCCACGCCACAATTTCACAGTTAGTTTTTCTGATAAGAGGGAATTCATGGATTTGGAAAACAAATGAGTCCCCACCCATCGTCTTTTTCTCTCTTAAACTTAATAAAAAAAATTACTTCATTCCAGACCTGAATCATGGCGTTCTCTGTCATGAATTGAGACACACTTGCATAAGGGAAGATACAAAATGAGGGTGCGATTGAATAGACAAACATGTCCTCTATAAGAAAAATCCCTTCTTTTAGATCATGTGCAAAGATGTGCATGGAGCAGCAGAGGGCTTTCTTTCTTTCATTCATTTCAATGCAAGAGACCGAAGAAACAACATCGAAGAAAGAGTCTGTTTTTTTATACTCAAATTAAGAAAAGTTATCAGCGTAAAACATACAAATGCTATTTAGTTGCTTGCCTTTTGGTTCCTTATCAATTTGTCTTGTGACAGACATCTACTACTCCATCTCATTAAATGATGATTCTCCCCTGATTCTTGGCTTTTAGAAGTCATATATCCTCTATGTAAATGCTGTTCTAAAGTTTTGTTTACCTTGCCTACATTATATTAGCAACTTAAACACAATCCAATGATTAATTTTGTTATTAACATTTTATGTACAAGCATTATTCTGTAATGTAAGATGCATAATAAGACTAAACATTTGACTGCTTAATGGTGATGCTAGATTACTAGTTACTGGTAATTCTCCCACACACCTTTTGGAAGCTAATTTTTTGCTTGTTACCTTTGTATTATAGCATAGAGCAAGTTATGAAAACTCCCAAGAATATAAAAGCCAGATCAACTGCCAGATATAGTCTCGTCCTAGATAATTGTTAATATTTGTTCCATCGTTGAAAATGCACCTAGTTCTTGTGTACACGGCTTCTGATATGCCATAGTAATTTGACCGTGTTTTGTTTCCCTATGATGATCAGTCCTTCAGCTGCAGTCGAGGGAGGGCATACCTTTTCAGTAAAGTGTAAGTTTGTTTGAAACATTTGTTTCAAATCCCTGTCCCCTTCCCCTTTCTCCTTTTTTTCTTCTTCATGTTTATTATCATACATTCATATAGATGTACTTTTATATCTGTCCAGTATTGTGCTTCAGAAAAATTTAGTAATCCCTCCAATCCATGCAAGGGCCTCCCAATCCCCAACCTAAACCATTTTTCTCTATTGGTTTGGGAAAATGGATTGGTTATGTGTTTGTCATTGATATAAATACTGAGACTTTCTTCTGGCTTGCACAATTAGCACCTTTTATTACCATGAAACACCCTATATATCATCTTCTTGACTGAGTATTTCATATATCCTTTTTTGTTAATTTATGGCCTTTGATAGGGTAAATGTTACGCTTGGGACTCAAGTAGAGAGATTGATGATGTCTGGACTGCACACTGTTGAAGACATATTTTGTTGCTGCTGTGGACAAATTGTAGGATGGAAATATGTGAGTTTTACCTTTTCACCTCTTGTTTCTCTATCATACTTTTCGTTACTTTGAGGGGTTACCATCATACATCATGTTGATGTATGGAATGTTACAAAAATTTAGTCAATAAACAATATTTTTGGGAAAGTTTAATGGACATGAATATTTCTATGACATGATGTATTAGCTTGATGAGATGATTTATGATAGGGGGGCTTTTTGATGTCTTACCCCGTATAGTTGGAACAGGCTATGGTTGTTGTTGTAGTTGTAGTTCAGTGAGTAAAAGTGCAAATTAAAACACAAGTATATTGGAATTTTTCTTTGATTGTAGTTCAGTAATGCTATACTTTTAATTTTTCTTTGGTTTTTAAAGAAATTGGAATTTGATCTGGGGGTTCCACAAGTATATTTTATACAAGACTTAGTTCTTTGACATCATTAATTTGGGGTTGGGGGCTATCAATTTGATTGAATATGTGGGTAAATCAGAAATTCAGAATATGATATTACCTCACGGATGCAATGAATTTTATCCATTATACCATATTGAACACTTAAATTTAAATTGCCAACAACTTTTAACTAACAAAAGAACATTCAGGCATGAATATCTGGCGTCCCAATCTATTTTGTATATGTAAGTTTTTTTTAAGAAATTGTTTTATATTCCATGTGAAGTTAATAAAAATTGATGCATTTCCATGAAACTCTGGAATTGTTTAATGTGATCCTGTTTGGGCTGAAAATTCCCAAGTGTTTAAACTTTTTAATGATATTAGGAGAGAGACAGCTTCTGCATTTATTTAGGAGGATTATCTATTGAAACACACATTGTAACATCATTGACATGCAAGCATTTGGTCGACTCTTTCTGAGTGTCTGCCTCAATCAATTTTGGTCTTATCTCCATATATATTGCATCATCTTTTGGTGAGCTCAATTTAGTTTGAAGTAATACTTTTGGATATATTCAGGTTGTAGCACACGAGAAAAGTGAAACATATAAGGAGGGGAAATTTGTGCTCGAGAGGTATGGAGTAAAATATGGTTTTGACTTTTATCATGTTATTAAGCTAAGCTAAAATTTAATTACTATTGATGAATCTCGCAGATGGAGGATAGTTGATGATGTCGAAGATGAATTAAATTTGGATGCTAATGCTAGTTCAAGCGACTCAGAAAACACCTAGCAAGTTGCTTCTTTCATGGATTCAAGTATTGTAGCTAAGCTAGAACATATATTTTATTGTTAGTACGTAGTATTCATCAAGACACAATTTCACAAAGAAACTCTCTAGTTGAAGCAACATAAGCCTGGCTTGAGTCCAGCATTTATAAAATCTTTTCATACGGCACTGGATGTTGCTATGTATTTATAGAGGGCATATAATAGGCATGCCCGAGCAAACATCCTGCAGTTCTTGTGGGTTGGAAGAGTAATAAATCTTATTTTGTGATAGTTAACATTTTTACTTGATCTCAATATATCTAATATTTGTGCAAAGTTAGGTTACTGTTCTAGTAATAAGTTTGCAAATACAATTTGCAGTACTAGAATTTGTTCTGTTATCATTTGTTTGGAAAGACAAATATGCTGATTCGCTGTTCAGTTGTTCTTTAGACCGGTAGTTGTCTCCCTTTCGTATAGTAATATGACATGTATATCTACAGACTCCAAGTGAATCAATTGGTATTTGGCAAAATCAAGGTTTTGAATTGTCATTACAGTTGCAGTTGCTTTACAGCCATTGCAGGTTAACTGCAGCCAATGCTGTTTGCAATCAAAGCCTGATGCAGATGTGGTAGCCATTGCAAAATTTTGTCAATGCAATCTGCTACTAAAATTTTGCGCATCATAATCAAACCATGCAAATTATTTTAACTAAAAGCTTTGGTTGTTAGATAGTTTGTTTATAAGATTGATGAAAATTGTGGGAGGGCAGTGAAAATAGAGAGTGCAAGTGAGGGGGCTTTTGACCATAGTGGAAGGGATCTAAATCAAGAAATTATATGAGTGCATTATCTCTGAACCTCGATAGTTTTTTGCCTTATTTTTTTCTGCTTCTGCATTTTGACATTTTTTTTAGATCTGTGAATGCTGCCTGCATTTGCAACATTGCTGTGATTGAGTCTGTTTATCCAAATCCATACCCGAAAAGGTATAGAAGTGGTATCTAGAGCCTAGTTCGAAATGGCATTGTGGGCGAAACTAGAGTCTTTACAGGACCAATTCATTAACCAGCATAGTTCTGTGTAGTTTGCTTTATTTTTTTCTACATCTGCATTTAGACACTTTCTTGAAGATTTGTGAATAACGCATGTATTTGCAGTATTGTTGTGATTGAGTCTTTATCCAAATCCTTAGCCCAAAAAAATCATAACTCTTTTTATTGAAGAAGAAAACCATAACAAATGTTGATCTCTTCTCCCCATTTATTTTATATTTTGACAAAGAAAATCATGACTTGGGACTAGGGAAGTGTGAGAGAAGGAAATTAAAGAGTATGAAAAATGCTGGATATGTTGATGCAGGCTGCTTTTTACCACAGAGAACACTGGTCCGTCGGCTAGGCGTGGCTGATCTATTTGGGGAAGCCTTGTTAGTTAGTTAGTTAATATTAACCTTGTGTCGTGCCGGATACCAGATTCATTCAACATGCATGTTCCAACATTTTGGTTATTGAGTGAGATATTCACATAAATATCTAAACAAAAAAGTATTACTTTTAAATATACATCTGAAATGTTCATTTGAAAAAATTTAGATCATGAACTTGCAAATATAAGATCAATGATTTTAACAACACATAATTGAGTCATTATTTAAAAAATTAAACATTTACATTTCATCGAGATACAACTCATAAAAAAAGAGTACAATATCCATATAATCTCTACTATTTTGAATATATTGATGCAGCAACAGAATCTGATCACTCTGTCATCAAACACTACTCCACTAGAAAAAGGAATTATTCCCCATGACATCAATTTTCTGGGTTTGCTGGGAAGAATTTCATAAATAGAGAAGCTTTATAATAATGTCATCGTATCTAGTACCTTTCTTGTGGAGCAGTTTGTCCATTAACAGTACCCGGCTGCTCAGCTTCGCATTTCCTGCACGGTGATACAAAAGACCTAAACATTTTCTGGCCAAACCATGTTTTTGGTACAGTTTTTCCCTTGTTTTTAAGGTTTCTTGCTTTGACAAGTTGTTCATGGTATTTCCTTGCTTTGCTGCTGGTTTGTTCAATATCAATTTCTAGTAATGATCTTAGGGAACTGACTTGGGGATTGGTGAAGAAAGATCTGTTTGGTTGAAATGAAATTGCATGTGGCTTAATTTGTCCATTAGAAATCAACATATCAGCAGGTGTGATCTTGAATGGATTGGTAGAAGTAGAATATAAGTTTGCTTTGATGGTGGCAAATTCAAAATCTGGGTCTGGCTTAGGGTTAGGAGCTGCAGGGTGATTTTGTTGTTGCTGATCATGAAGAGAAACAAGGCCAGCAAAAGAGAATGAATCAGCTGAAATGCTGTCTCTTGCTGCATCATAGCTATGCTTATTTTTTTGAAGAGTACCCATTGATTTATGACTGAATTGGTCATCAAGGTCATATATATAAACACATTACATGGTGATTATTCGTGTATATACTTAAATAATCTTACACTTTCATATAACGTTTCCTATATTAGTCAATTATTTTATATCCAGTCATTTGTTATGTATAAGTAGGATTAGCTAGTATATCTCTTTTTTCTTTATACAAGAAAATTTATATAGGTTGGGCTCGGAAGACTCACTAGAGTCGGGGGAGACTCAAATCTTTTTTTTTTAAAGAAGAAAGACTCGAACTTTAGACTTTAAGAGTATTTTTCTTTAGTGATACATGAATTACAACTCTCTGCACTGAAGTTATCATGAATCTCGACCATTACATGAAAAGTAGATGTCTCAGACTCATACTTAAAATATATTTTAAAGTCGATTTTATAAGGTTAAACCGCATATTTTCAATCTACAAATGAGAGCATCTACGACCACATGCTTTCCCTAAATGCATAGAACACGTATCTATACTTTTTTTTTACCAAATTGAAAAATGTAATTTAGAAAGTAAGACTGAATTAGTAAAATATGAAATTATATTTGGCAAGACCAAACTGTCAGCTTATATTGTATAAGTTCTTTTAATCAAAGTAAAACAATTTTGTACAAATCTTTCTCTCACGAGTTTATAGGTAATGTATATCTACAATTAATTTGGGTTATTGAATCATTGTTCATGCAGAAGGATAGGTGGATATTGCAACGGTAATATTCTTAACCCATTTCTTATATGTCTGCTGGGATCAAAAATCCTAATCACGGTAAAGTTGTTTGTTGTGACCGTTCTGTCTCGTGCATGATGTTTGTTGATGCGTCTTATAACCAAGTCCAAGTGTGTCCTTAGATGATTTGTTATTTTTCTTGCAATGGGATTGAGATTATTTTTGTTTGATGCATTTCACTGTCGTGGTGTTTACTAGACCTTCCTGGTTGTGAAAGGGTAAAGACAACCATGGCCTGCATTGAATTGAAGTGATTTTAATTCCTTGAAATATATGTAATAATAATTTTCTTTACAGCCCACATGCGTATAATTTCCGTGAAGAACTACTAGTCCAATTGTCTGACCTTTTTATCTTAATATTGAGTGACCCTTGTTAAACTTGGAAAGTTACATCCAATTTTTAGATTATGTAAGCATGCATATTTTCCAAAAAAAGAGATTAAAGATTGTTGTTTAAGCAGAGGGGAGAAACATGGTAAGATAAGTGCCATTAAACTTAAAATATTTCAAAAATTGAAACGAGATGTCCTTTGACCAACCCCGTTACATATGATTTGATCTTTAGCTTGCATTAACGGTAACTTGGACTCAATTCTAAATTATCTAGTCTAGTTGCTAATGCTAAACTAACTACTATACATAAATTTTAGCGTAAGGTTTTTCTTTTGGCTTATGAGAGATAAAGAATATCAAGATTTTAAAAGGGTTGACACAACTTTAAGTTGAATTCTTATCAATTGGATCAATCTTCGTTGATTAACTCCCTTAATTAGAGGTAGAGGGACCATTGATATCTTTATTAGTCGCGATTTTTCTTTGAATCTTTATATAAAGAATCCTGCTCTTTACCCAAATGGTTTCGCTCATTCCCAAGTGAAATTTCATTTTTACCCTTACGTAAGTTAACTTATGCCAGTTATAAGAGTAGCGTGACTTAAGGCACGCAGCGTGAGTTAAGTCACGCTACGTTACTTAAGTCAGTTATCAGCAACACAGCAACACAGTTTCCTCATTTTCCAACTTTTCCAAACACGAATATTTCACCCCCAAATCCAAATTTCACCGTTCTTGCGCCATTCAAAACCAAATTCGTCCACAACATCAAGTAAGTGATGATTATCCTACTTCTTTGTATTATTTTGGTTGAAATTTTCGAATTTTTGTAGAAATTGAACATTTTTAGGTTTTTTTTTTTAAATTTTGCTTGCATGTTAGTTTTGATGATTGTTAGTGACAAATTAACTTAGGAATTGTTGTTTAGATGTTGTTTAGGGTACAATGTGGTAGTTTAGGGTTTAGAAATTGTTAGATTACATAGTTGTTTGAAAATTGCACACTACGTGTTCAGTAAAATGCCTCAATGATATTTTTTTATTTTTTTGGATTGTTAATGATGTAATTAGTTGGAATTATGTTTGTTAATATTGATTATAGTTAATTTGACTGCAATGTTGTAGTTTATGCATTCAAATGACATTGTCGACATTATAGTGTTGTTGTTGTATTATTAAAGATGACACGTGTGTTGCTGTCGAAATTATGTGCAAATGTGTTAAAGATTTTTTGCTTTTTGTGCAGATATGTCTGAGCAGGAGAGGCCGGATATACTTAGGTTAGGGAGGTTTGCCCATACTAGTAGTGCACGTAGGGAGAAGCAAGCACTACAGCTTGCGGACGGTCGAGGGAGAGTGGGGGACACGAGACTTGCTACCGTTGATGCTGCGGGGGGATCGACGTCACAGACGAGTCCATCCCAGATAGTGGACCCGACATAGTACCAACATGAGCAGCATTATCATGAGCAGGCGTATGAGGAGCAACATTATCAGGAGCAGCCTAAATTTTAGTCGGGTTTTCAGTATCAGGAGGGGTATGAGTATCACTAGGGGTATCAACATCAGTTTGACGAGGGGTATCAATCTGAGCAGCAGTATGTCGACCCTCCTCAGCAGCAGCCTGAGCAGCATCCTCAACATCATGGAGAGCCTGGTATGGAGGATGAGGATGGGGGCTTTCCAAGGTGGCCTTACGAGTTGTCACTTTTACCGGACTTCGGTAAACACGTGGCATGCAAGCTTTGGAACGGTAAAACAGTAAGTATAACTTGCTTTATTTAATTTAATGGTATTTTACTATTATGTCAAGTTTACTTTATGTAGAATATGTTATGTTTATTTAATTTAAGTATAACTACGTAGAATATGTCATGCTTATTTTACATATTTAAGTATAATTGATTTATTTTTTACGTAGAATATTTTATGTTTATTTCATGTTTGTTTTACTTATTTAATTTTTTTTTTGTATTTCAGATGCAAACGAATCGTAAGATGACTGACGTCTCGCACGGGAGAAAACTTAAGCTTTCTGCCTTGTCACTTCCGTTGTCGGTAGAAGCTAACCATTGGTTCTGGGTACGACAACATCTCCCACGGGTTAGTGTGTGCCATGACTGAGAGATGGCATCAGGAGACCAGCAGCTTCCATCTGTCTGTTGGGGAGATGACCATCACACTAGATGATGTGGCTTGTCTTCTAGGCATCCCCGTCGCTTGATGGCTCATTCAGGAGGATGATTTAGATCATGACCAAGGTGTAGACCTGATGGTGACTCACCTGTTTTTTCCGGTGGAGTAGGCGAGTAATAATTCAAGAGCCTTTGTCACTTACTTGTCCCTGAAAGAGCGTTATGAGCACCTGTTGAATATGTGTAACCATTTGCTGGGGGAGGAGGATTTATCAGAGGAGGGGAGCAGGAGCTGAGTCGTATTAGGCCCGCCTGTGTCAAGGCGTTCTTGTTGCTCTTGCTTGGCTACACCCTTTTTACCGGCAAGAACAGCAAAACCATTAATCTGCTGTGGATGTTTGCGATTTGGGATTTGGCTAACATAGGCACGTGGTCATGGGGTGCTATGAGACTTGCTTTCTTGTATGAGCAGCTGAATCTCACCTCCAACTCAAATGTTGGCTCTGTTGGTGGTTACATGAGCTTGCTTGTGGTAATATATTTTTTTCTTCCTTTTTTAAGTTAAACGTAAATGTATAGTTTCTTGTATGACACTTGTGTGATGATATAGATTTGTCTCTTTGTGTTTGCAGGGATGGGTTATAGCCCATTTCAAACATGTGGTTCCGAGGTCGAGATATCTAGATTACGCGGGAGAACCCGTATGTGGGTAGATGGAAACCTCAGAGGGGGTTAAAACATGCTGATCACTTCAGAGGCTTGTTGGATTCAATGGAGCATTGTCATGTCACCTGGAGGCCGTACGAGCACCGACGAGACGTGACGCCTTTTCAGAACGTGTGCTGGTAGTCCGGATGGATCATGGCTGGGAAACAAAAGATGGTGCGTCACTTGCCCGAGCGGGTTGTGAGGCAGTACATATATGTTCAAAAAGTTCCCCGACCTCCTACTACGATTATGCCTCTTGCCCCAGCAGATGTGGCTGCTTCCTTCTTGGAGTTTGCTCTGCATATCGTTCCCCAGCAGCAGAGGGGTGCCCTGGTCCCAGACGACGAGCCTTGGAAGCATTCAGATAGTTACATTAGGTGGTTCTACCGTGTATCCCATCCTCTTATCGTCAACCCTGCTCTAGAGTCTGACATTGTCATGCCGAGACCTGTCTACCAGGATATTCTTGTTGACTAGGAGTGGGCCAGACATCCTCCCGATCCATTGCAGGTCATTACCAGTATGCGAGGAAGAGTGGGGCATACGATGCAGATTCCATAGGTGGTTTCAAATCCACTCTTCTTCGGCATTTTGGAGGGCCTCCGTACCGATTATAGCGTGTTTGAGCAGCAACCGGTTCTGAGGAGGAGGTCTAGGAGTCCACAGGAGCAACAATAGTGTCTTATTTTAGGACTTGCTTTTATATTTGTAGTATTTTTATGACATTTTGTTGGATTTGAATGTAATACATTTACATTTGCGCGGTTGCGCCTCTTTATGACATTTGCGTTAATTTTCGTTAAAATTGCGTTTCTAAATTATGAATGAATGCATGTTCTATAAATTATGAGTTTTGGTTGAATGAATGAATGGTTGTAGCTATGTATGAGTATGATTCTAAATTATGAGTTCAGGGAACAAGGCAGTAGCTACTGCCTGTCTGTTCTGATGCGCACAGAATCAGCGTGATTTAACTTGCGCTAGTGTTAACACTAGCGTGACTTAAGTCACGCAACGTGGGTTAACTCACGTTGCTTTTGCACTAGCGTAACTTAAGTCACGTAAGGATAAATATGGAATTTCACTTGGGAATGAGTGAAACCATTTGGGTAAAGAGCAGAATTCGGCCTCTAACTCATGATGGGTCTAATGAGCCAACATATTAGCAACCTTATTCCTATGAGAAACACGTTAAAAACACCCTCCATCATTTCGGATTTCATAATCCGAATGAGGTGTGGAAAGAGGGAAAGAAACACTCTATTCCTATTTCTATTAGTGTGAACAAGTTACATCCTCAGAAATACTAAGCTGGGTTTTAACTTGTATGATAATATTACTCCATCTAGTTCGCTTCTTACTGTAATTTAGTCTTGTATGCATGTCTTCAGTAAACATCATACATTCATGTCATTTTGCTGGTGACAATCTCATTCAACATTTAGAAAATGATGGTGTCAACATCTTATAAAAAAATTGTGTTATTATCTTTGTCAAAAAAACATCTAAGGTCGAACATAACCACTTTCATTTCTTGATCTCTTCAAATAATCCTTTTTTAGTTAGAGGCTCTTCAAGTATTCTTTAAAAACCAATTTTCTTGGCATCCAAATATATTTTTTGTTATTTTTTTGACCAGATCTTTTTATTTATTTACTTTATAGCATCCAAATATCTACAACTATGTCAAAAATACGAACACCTTAATGGATTACTAGGTGGTTTTCTAATAGTTTGGATTGAATTTACCAGTTTATCAAAAAAAAAAAGAAGTCACATATTAATTTCCACCCTTATGTGTAGATGAAAATAAACTGGTTCAAAATAGAGTTTGCAAGAGATGGAGATATCCAAACCCATTGAATACGCGATTGAGATTCAATTACTCATCACCATCAAATATCGTCATGTAGGAAAACAAATTTTTATTTGATTCCAAATTCCACCAAGCAAGGCACCTTCCGAAACTTCAATCAGGCTTAAGTGCCACCTGAACTACATGTGTGTTTTTTTCTTTGGTGGTCCCTATCTTTTATTTATTCCTGTTTTTCTCTTTGAGCGGTTATCATTTAGACAAAAATATTGAAACAAAAAGCGTTGACTGGCTTTTTTTTACGCAAAGCGTTGACTGATTTTGAGCTGCATTTTTAAAAATAAAAGAAAATAAATATCATTGAGCTGTACGTTTTCTAAAAATAAATACTATTTTGTTTTTTGAAACTAAATACTAGATAGAGTACCTAAAAAAAACATTTTGCATGCTGGAAGTAAATATATTATCATCTCATACATATGATAACATTCACTACATATTATGAGCCAGATTGATAACAAGGAATACATATGATAACATTCTCTACATATTATGAGCCAGATTTGATAACAAGGAATATAATACAAACAATATACAAGTACATTGAAAAGCATTATTTGACATGAAATTTACGCACTCATCTTTTGTGTATTGTTTGTTCTAACGATCGTATATCAACAACATTATTTAAAGGAGAGCGTTCTGAACGAGACAAATGTAATGGACGAAAAGAACAATCAAAGCAAAATCGCACTATACTTCAAGAGATAGTGGTAAAAAGTTGTTGACACATTGAAAAATGTGTCCAACAACTATAATCAACTTTAAACCTAATCTCTAAGCTTCTCATCATCTATAAATACAAGAAAGTTTGAAATATCAAGGCAAGAGTTCAATCTCCATTGAATATTCAACTTGTTCTTGAAATCTAAAGTAATAAACTCTTCAAACAACAAACTACAACTCCCTACTATATGTCCATCACGTATATTCTGAGTTTGTTTTAAGTCATCTTAAGCACGGGTAGGGATGGCAATTGGACCCAAACCCGATGGGTACCCGCAAAAAATACTCACAATGGGTAGAGTAAAACACCGCTTTCATGAGTTTGGGCACGGGTCCGGGTAATATCCACAAATTTAAATGGATATGGGCACGGGTAAGGGTATTATACTGCCCAGCCCTACAACCTCGCATATATATATTTATATAATATCATAAATAATTTTTTTATTTTTGAAGTATAATTAATTAATTTATCTAGCTATTTAAGCCTAAACCAAAAACTACTTGATACAATAACAGCTCCATCATGCAGTGTACAATTTTGTAGGCATATTTTGGATGATTTTTATTTGACTAAATACTACGATTCATACTATTTTATGAGTTAATTTTAAAAAATTTGGAACATAGTTTTATTACAATTGTGATGTTTTTATTGTCTTTTCATAGTTAAAGTGCGGGTAATGGGCACTTAGGTACCCATAGGGTATGGGGAAGGACACTAAAATTGTTACCCACGAGGGTACGGGCACATGTATTTTTTTACAAATGCGGGTATGGGGAAGGACATTGTAGTACCCTACCCATAGGGTACCCATTGCCATCCCTAAGCACGGGTTGAGAAGCTTTTTAAACTAAGAGATTAATCTTTAACCATAATACACTTTTACGTGAAAATATCGTAATCTCTTCATCTTTAACACCCCAACTCATAAGAGATATGAGATATGCGAATTAATCACATATTCTATGTGTATTCATATCATCAAGATCTTTAACACAAGTTGAGTGTAAACTAGATCATAAGCACCATCATACATGTAATTTTCTCAAGTCTATCCTTTATGTTAGATTGAGAGGCATTGACCAAAAATCCTTTCTAGTTTGAAAGGTGAAAGGTTGAAGGGCACCAAAGTCCTCACCAGATTTAACTTTTAATTTGCTAAGTTGTAAGAGTCCAACTATTTCCTTTAAACCTAACTCATGTGGACTATGGTACATAAAAATCAAATTTTTTTTTTAATGACATGTTAGAATTATTTTTTAACAAAACTAAATAAACTACTTTAGAGAAAGTGTGTGTTATATCTATTAAAAAAATGATTGCTCAATTATCCGTCGAAATTGCTCATATTTCTACAAAAACGATCGGAAGTCACGACTACATTAATATTTACACACAAGAAAAGTTTATCGAAAGTTACGTCTTGATCAGAAGCAAAATTGAGAGTCCTATACATCGAGCAAACATCTTAAAAATAAGGTCCGATATAAGTAATAACACAATTTTCATGGAGGCTCAATCGTTTCCATGAGCCCAAGATAAATACTAAGTGCGGTTAATTCGTTCTTTATTTTGAGAATTGCTTTATCCACCTCTTAAGTTGCTCAAAACCCCTCAAATTTATTGAGTTGTAAGTTGTTACTCTTGATCCCACATATTTTTTGGGAGTTACAATCCGATAGTTTTTTTTTTTTTTTTTTTTTTCTTTTTTTTTTTTTTGTTTTTTTTTTTTTTATTTTTTTTTATCTGT
>Ga0228711_1001803_pt1 | contig 32149 bp, 32 predicted proteins | sample MedpolnodulmetaG_2_FD_177996 | JGI IMG/M metagenome (GOLD analysis project Ga0228711, IMG submission 177996) | Root nodule microbial communities from Medicago polymorpha collected in Santa Monica, California, United States - brown nodules | ecosystem: Host-associated > Plants > Roots > Nodule... | reverse complement strand
TGCTAGATACCGCTCATTGTTTATAGTATTAAATATTAGATTTAATATTATTGCCAATGTGACTAGAACCTATAGGGTCACACACAAAGAACGGTCAAAAGAGAAATATATAAGTATGACTTATATATAAGGGGTACGTTTAGTAAACAACGCTAATTAGTTAGCAAAACTACTAAACTCGTTATTGGGCTTACTGAAGCCCAATAGTGACTTCTGACTTGCAGAGCACACTAGGAGTTCTATAAATAGAACCCTAGTGCTGAAGTTTTGGGTTGGACGTTTTTTTGAAGAAACCCTAGCTCTCTGACACTTCTGATTCTTTGGCTAGCACCGAGTTTTGGAGGAGCACCGTTCGTGTGGACTTGCTAGAGGCTCTGCTGCTTACTGCTTGCTTTGCTGTGATCGAGACTCCAGTTTCCAGCTTTCAGATTCCACACTTCGAGGTAACAATCGAATCACTGATTCATGTGTTAATTCGTAATGATTCAAGGAAAGAAAATCGAATTTTATCCGCTACTTTATTCTGAAAACGTTTCGATTTTCCTTCAAATAATCCCAAGGCGCTTTTTATTATTATTGTTCTAAAACCTTTAAAACCCAAATCTTTACAATCAAACTCTCTAATCATCCATTAAAAGTAAATCAAATTAAACAACTCCCTGTTGGAACGATACACTCTTTTTACTACTTCGGCAGAACCGTACACTTGTGGTTTTGCTCATCAGTGTTATAGGGAACGAGCTCTTGGAAGCGATGTCATTGTTTGTGTCAAATGGGGCTGCAGAAATTCAGTATAGTTCCATTGGAAGGAGAGAGGATTGGGAGGTGAACTTGCTGACTACTTCAGATCGAGTTTGTTCGTAGTACACAGGAAATAGGTTCCCTATGTACAAAGCTGTCTTCAAAGACATGTGGTTCACACTCCCTTTCTCTGCCTTTCAGATAAGTGTGTTCTAATGGACGGAGTTGTGTCCCTCGCAACTGCATCCAAATTCTTACCCTTTCATAAGGGCGTTTTAGTTAGTTTGTCAACAACTTCGAATTACTCCGACCAAAAACCTATTTTTGGAAGAGGGTCACATGAGTAGTCTGAGTATTCATCCAGGAGCGACGAAGATTTATCAGGATTTGAAGAGGTTGTTTTGGTGGTCTGGAATGAAGAAGGATATAGCCGAGTTTGTGTAGACTTGTTTGATTTGTTAAAAGTCTAAGATTGAACATCAAAAGTCGTCGGGTTTGATGCAACCGTTGTTTGTTCCTGAGTGGAAGTATTTCTATGGATTTTGTTAGAGTATTGCAGAAGACTGCGAAGGGAATTGATTCAATTTGAGTGATTGTTGATCGGCTGACAAAGTTGGCACATTTTATTCCTATCATGACCGTTGTGTCTGTGGAGAGGTCGGCAGAGATTTATATTGAGCAAGTTGTCAGATTACATGGTATTCCTTCCATCATTATGTCAGATAGAGATCCAAGGTTTGCTTTGAAGTTTTGGAAGAGTTTGCAAGCAGCTTTGGGAACTAAGTTGAGGTTGAGTTCTACTTATCATCCTCAGACCGATGGGCAGACGGAGAGGACTATTCAAAGTTTGGAAGATCAGTTGAGAACTTGTGTTTTGGAACAAGGTGTAAGTTGGGCTGAATGTTTACCGTTGATTGAATTTACTTACAACTACAATTTTTATTCTACTATCGGTATGACACTGTTTGAGGCTTTGTATGGTAGGAGGTATATGACGTCGTTGTGTTGGTATAAGTTAGGAGAAAGTTCCTTGTTAGGACCGGAAGTTGTGCAAGAAACTACGAAGAAGGTGAAGATGATTCAGGAGAAGATGAAAGTGTCTCAGAGTAGGAAAAAGAGTTATCATGATAAGAGGAGGAAGGATATTGAGTTTCAAGTTGGTGATCATGTGTTTTTGAGAGTGAATCCTGTAACGGGTGTTGGGCGTGCTTTGAAGTGTCGAAAAATGACACCGCATTTTGTTGGGCCGCTTGAGATTGTTGAGAAGGTTGGAGTTGTAGTGTATCGGGTTGCGTTACCGCCGTTGTTGTCGAATCTTCATGATGTGTTTCATGTATCTCAGTTGAAGAAGTATGGGTATAATCCATCTCACATGATTCAAGTGGATTGTTGAAAAGTGACTCAAAATTGAGAATCAGAAATCTGTCAAAATCGAGCCTTGATTTGGAGAAATCGAGCCTCGATTTGCAAATATCGAGCTTCGATTTTACATTGATAAGAAAAACATAATCGTATTTCAGCGTGGATCTGTTCCATTTTTTGAGGGATACTTTTTATTATAAATATAAACCTTGTATCAGATGAATATTGTGTAGAAAAACAGGGTTTAGAAGCCAACAAAGAAACTAGGGTTTATAGAGAATTCTCTTGGTAACAAACACTAGGGTTGGGATTGTTTTAATTCACCTTGAACAAAACACTGTTAGGATTGAGTCTCTTGGTCACGGGAAGAGATTGGGACTAGGGTAGAATTAGGTTTGCAGACTGATTCTCGTAACCCTCAATATCTCTTTGTAAAGAAACTCATATAATTATAGTGGAACAGAGAGCTGCTCTCTCCCCCAGAGTAGGTCATCATTAGACCGAACTGGGTAAACATATTCTTGTGTTCTCCTTCTTCCTTTATCTCTTGCTGTTTAATTTTTGCATGAATTTTATTGTCATCCACTTGATTTGATTACTTGGTATTAATTTGCTCCACGCATCAAATTTATTATTGGTGTGTTTTTCACAACGAATTCACAACATGGATGATTTGGAAGTACAAGATAATTTGACTGTACAAGATAATATATTGTCTTGGTGAAACTAATTTGGGTTGGACCAACTAATGAGAGTGCTACTTGGGAATTGGAGTGTAGGATGAGGGTTTCGTATCCGAAGTTGTTTTCTTCATGTAATTTTCGAGGACGAAAATTCATTTTAGTGGGGGAGAGTTGTAACAACCCGTTTTTAGCTATAATTATTTTAATTATTTATTATAGGTGTTTGTGTGTGTTTATATGTGCTTATTTGTCTTTGTGCGTATTTAATTTGGGATTGGTGGATTTTAGCCTATAATGGTATTTTAGTCATTTTTAGACTAAGGGGTATTTTGGTCATTTGGCTTGTAAGGGTAAATTAGTCATATTTATTAAGAAGGTTATTTTTGACGTTTCAATGAGAATGGTTATTTTTACTAAGTTACTAGTGAGTTGTGGTAATTATTTAGAGATGACAATTATTCGATATTTTAGCGGATTAAGTGAGTAGTAACTTTTGAGAATTAGTTAGTAAGAATGTTAAGCCCATTATGACAATTAGAAACCTAGCCTAATTAGAAGGTGGTATATATGAATAACTCTTATGAGAAAAACTAGGTTAAACTATTCATTATTTCATTTCACAAACTTAAGAGGTAAAGAGAGAATGTAGATCACAAACTAGGAGAAGAGGAAGCTAGAGAAAGATTGGGGTTTGAGAGCAAGAGGGGAGATTTAAGCTTAAGCTAATGGATTCAAGACCTAGAGGTAAGGGGATAGATTTCTTTCATCAATTAAGCTATAATTTCTTTTTTTTTTTCAATTATGGGTCATAAGTGATTAGTGTAAACTATGACTTATTGTGATTTTTGGTGATGAATTTCGTGCTCTTAATTTATGTTTAAATATGGGTATTTTAAACTTCATGGGATTGACATGTTTATGTGCTTAAATTCATAGTTGTGTTGGTGATAAGTTGCTTTGATGATTTTTACTTATTTAAGTGTACACCATGAATTGATGAGTGATTATTGTTGGAATATGTATAAATTCACTTCATAAATGATTATACATGTTTGTATGTTGACGGGGTTTGAATTGGTGTGGTTGTTTGTGAAGTTTTGAATGAAAATGAGAAAATATGAATTTTTGGTGAAAAATGAACTAGATGATTAATTTGACATGAATTGAGGTTATGATTCCATGTTTATGGTTGTTTTGATTGCCTTTGGATGTAGGTTAACTAGTAAACAAGTTTAGGGGACGAATTTGGCTTAAAGGGGATCAAAATCGGGGTTTTGGGGGTGAAAATATGATAGGTTCTTGAGAGGAAACCCAAAAAATTGGGTTGTGCCTTCTGGTGCAGCTCGCCTTTTGATGTATTTAAGTGTTGTTATGCTTTTTTACCCTTTGGAAACATCAAATGGATTGGATTGAGATTGGTTTTGTGAATTGAATTGAAATTATTTGAAAAATGTCCAAGAACATGAAATTTTCCGAAACTCGTTTTTCTCAAGGAAAAATGATAGGGTTAGGGTTGTTTACCGTAACAATGATTTTTAAAATGGTTTTGAATGATATACATGAACTATAACTTGGTATTGCTTTGAAAAATGGTTTTCTTTTGGAAAATGATAAAGTGAGACGAACTTGGTGAAACTTTGGAATTAATCGGAATTGGCTTATGATGTAGATATGTATATGCTACAATGATTAAATGTGATTTGTGGATATGCTTTGTTGTGGTGTTTGAACATGTATGCTTTATTTTGGTGAATCACTTAGAAAAAGATGAATATTGTGAAAATATACGAACTTTATTGAAATGATGTTTTATGACCGGATAAGTTACAATTGCCTTCGTGCTTATGAAGATATGATAGAATAAGAATGAATAAATGATGATTGGGTGTTTAATATGTTGAATGTCATGATGTGGATAGTTGTCCGTCTATTATGCAAAATGTGATTTTGAAACTTTGTTGTTTCCTTAAGGTGATAGTTGTTGATGATGATTATGTTGATGATTTTAATGATGATCATTTATTAATGATGGTGAATTCTTACATGCAAAATGACGGTGATATAATGGTGACCGCATGTATGAAAAATGACGGTGTTTATGTTGATGAGTTGTTGTGTGACTGTATGCATTATTGAGTCATATGTTCATGCATTCATAAGTAGGATATTTATATCCAACGACGGTGATTAGATACTTTGTATCCAACAACGGTGACTAAAATACTTTGTATTCAACGACGGTGATTATGATACATTTGTATCAAGTGAAGGTGACTAGTACCACATGCATATTGAGTTGGGTCTAGAACGCATTGCATACACTTGATAATTGGTGAGTTGTGTCATACTTGAATATGTGTTTGGTGTATACGTGCCTTTGGTGAAACTTGGTGATTTATGTACTTGGTGAAGTTTGGTGAATATGTGAAGATGTGTAAGTGTACTTGTTATAGTATTATGCTTGTACGCTTGATGTTTATTAATGATGATGAATTCATTATGAGTGTTTTAATTAAGTATGGTTAATCATTTGGAACTAAATATGATGTATTACTTTCATTTGATTATATTTTAATTGTTGAATGTTATCTAACCCCCTGTAGTCGTTTGGTTGACTGCCTACCTTATTCGTATGATGAGTAGACGGCATGCATGATAAGTTGCTTTCTTGGCTTGTGAGTATGCTTGAGGCTAGATTTGGAGTTACCTCGTCTTTTGTTTTTGGAGTCATAATGCCAGGCTTTGATTAGGGTGCATGTCTGTTGTCGTTTATATTTTATGACTTTATGAGATTTATCACTCAGTATGTTGAGATTGCAGATTTATTTGGTGATGTATTATGAGATATGTAGCATGGCTACTTGGAGATTTTATTTAGTTGTTACGATATTATTCCACTGCGATGTTTTGAAAAATTATTTATGCATGTTTGGACTTGTCGTGGTGATTTTCGGAGATCAAGCTATTGATTAGCGTTGATTCACAAATTTAGGTTCACTACCGAGCTTTAATTTTTTCCAAAGGAAAGGGGAAAAAGTTCGAATAAACCCACAATTTTTTAAGAGATTTAAGGTCCGGGGGTTAGTTACGTAAAGGGAAGGTATTTACACCCTAAACATCTATAGTACTCTATAGGAACCTCTTACATTTATTTATTTTTGGCTATAACTTATTTATTAAGATGGATTAAAGTTTTTTTTTGAGAAAATAAAATGGAAAATCACTTCATGAGGATCAAGGTTTTTTTTAGGAAAAGAATTCATTTTTTTTAAAAATTTGTTTTTAATTATTTGAATGTTTATTTGATTTTTATTATTAAAATAACGATGAATTAAATGCGAGAGAATTTCGTAGTGACACTCGGTCAAAATGAACCCCTTTCCCTTGGATGATAAACTAAACCTAATTTTTTTCATTTTTTTAATATATAAAAGTTGAATAAATAAATAAATAAAGACAATGCATATTTTTCTTTATATTTACAATTTCCCTAAAATACATTATAATTGCAAATTAATAAATAACAATTAAAATTCTATCAAATAAATAAACAATAAAACAAAAATAAAATAAATAAAAAGTGGACCAAAAAATGAGGTATTTTAAAATAGGCTAAACTACACTTTTTTCCCTCTAAGTTACGAAATGTTGCGATTTTGGCCCCCTATTAAAAAAAATGGCAATTTTGGCCCCTTTCGTTCCAAAATTGCTGAGAACACGCCGTGTGTCCCAAAAAAGGGGTCATAATCGCAACTTTTGTAAAGATAAGGGGTCAAAAAGCATATTTCCCTTATGTTGGGGGGTCACTTTTGCCATTTTTTTTAATAGGGGGTCAAAATCGCAACAATTTGAAACTTAGGGGGCAAAAAGTGCAGTTTAGCCTTTAAAATACCTTTCAGGGACAATAAATCGATTAGGGACTATGGTCTTTAGAACACTCTTAAAATCCGACGGGACAGAAAAGTAGGGAGAGGGAAAGAATAGCTCATCAACACAAGTTAAAGGAGGGAGAAGAGAGAAAAATTATTTGACAACTCAAGAGAACTTTTCGTGTGACTATAAGTGAGGAATGAGAGCTCTATTTATAGGTGAGGAGCCAAATATGAGTTTTAGATCCAATGACTAAGATCATTTGACCGTTACAAAATTAATGGTTTGACCTCACCTCATAAATGAGAAATAATTGAGAAAGTTGACATGAGGAACGAATTAAAAATGAGGTATTTTAAAATAGCTCTCTGCTGAAATTTTCCCTAAAAAGACAAAGTATATTTGGGGCCAAAAGACGTGTAAAAGTGGGATCTTAGGTCAAAAATTGGGGTATGACAGGACTTATACAAGAAGTAGCATCTAAATCCTTTGTATGATTTGTATTATTTGCATGATTTATCGCTTTAAGGGTTTAGGGTGTTTCACCGGTCAAAAGTTGTCAGAAATGGATATCATGCAAGCCTTCACTATAGGACTAAAACCAGATACTCGAATGTTACTAGATGCTTCTGCAGGAGGAAGCATGAAAATTAAGACAGTTGACGAGGTACGTACACTGACTGACAACATGTCTCTGAATGAGTATCGAGGACACATCGAGAAAGAGGCGACCCCAAAGAAGAAAGTTATGATAGATCAAAACATTCAGGATGCTTTACTTTCTAGTAATAAACTTCTCAGTATACAACTAGAAACATTAGCAAAAAGGTTGGAAGCTCGTAAAGTTGCACACCTATATTCAAAAACCAACTGTCACGTCTGTGATCAAGCACATGAAAGTGGTGCATGCTTACCAGCAAGTTTAAGGTTTTCATAAGAGGAGGTAAAATATATGGGAAATTATTCTAGGCAGTAGAGGAATCCATACTCAAACACTTATAATCCAGGTTAGGCAGAACATCCAAACTTCTCTTACCGAAGCAACAATGTTCTATAACAACGATAGACAAAACGCCCCCCCAAGGAACTCAACAACAACAACCAAGGAAGAGTTGGGAAGAGATATTTTCTCAAAGTATGAAGAATACTCAAGGGCAGCTTGATAGACTGGCTAAGGAAGTTGACGAGATACAAAACTGACACGAGATTTGTATCAAGAACTTGGAAGTGCAGATGGGATAACTCGTTGAAACAAAATATGTTTAACATTGCCACCTTAAGTTTTGATGATAACAAAGTATTAAAAGTTCATTTGGATATGCTAATATTTGTTCAAGTGTGCATGACCATAGACTAAAATTTCTAAGTCTTAAAGCATAATATTGGTTCTAGAAGAACAAATGAGAGCAAAAGAATTTATAAAGGAAGCTATGTTGCAAGTCAGAGTCTGAAGACCATCAAAAGATAACAGTTAGAGTCTTAAGTTCATGAGAGTATGAAGTGAAGAACTTGAATTTAGTTTTAATGGTTCAAAAGTTGTTCAGAGGTATGATAGGTTCACTGTTATACCTAATTGCATCTAAACTTGATATTTTATTTAGTGTATGCTTGTCTGCAAGGTTTCAATTAGATCTTAGAGAATCTCATTTAACTGTTGTTAAGAGAATCTTTAGATACTTGAAAGGAACAACTAATCTTGGACTTCTTTATAAGAAATCTTTAGATTATAAGTTGGTTGGATTATGTGATGCTGATTATGCTTGTGATAGGATTGAAAGAAAATCAACTAGTGGAAACTTTCTGTTTCTTGGTGAGAATCTGATATCCTGGGCTAGCAAGAGACAATCAATTATTGCATTGTCAACAACAGAAGCAGAATACATCTCAGAAGCAAGTTGTTGCACACAACTACTCTGGATGAGACATCATCAGTTAGAGGACTTTTAGATTAACGAAAACATTATTCCCATTTATTATGATAACACTGCTGTTATTTATTTGTCAATGAATCCAATTCTACATTCTAGAGCCAAGTATATTGAGATTAAACACCTTTTTATAAGAGATTATGTTCAAAAAGGTACTTTGGATATACAATTGATTGATATTGAACATCAATGGGCTGATATATTCACAAAACCTTTAACTGTTGAAAGATTTGATTTTATAAACAAAATTTTAAACATGCATCATGTCTCTGATTAATTCTTGCCTTCGAATAGGAATTCATACTCTAAAGAAATTCAGAAGCAAAGGTCTATCAGACTCTCTTCACTAAGACTCTAAAGAACTTCAGCTTCTGAAGTCATCAGACCCTGAACCCCATACTCTGGACTCTTTGCCTCTAATAGCTTTATAAGTGGAAAAGGTGGAAGTTGCTTTTTGTACACTTGGCCCACTAATAAAACAGTTACTCTGGTAGTTTTTCTGATGTGGTTTAGTTTTATTGGGTAATAACTGCTGGGAAATGATGAAAATTCTTTGAATGTAGTGTCTCACGCCACCTTTGTCTTTAATGTGTTTTGTTTTTTTGTCTCTTTTGTCTGAATTTCAAACGTTTTACCAAAATCACTTAGACATAGAACCACATTTTCTGATTTCATAACCTCTTCTCTCAAAAAATCTCCATTTTCAAAATTAACATAGAAACCCTAAACCTTCATCAAATGGTTGATTCTAGTTCAAATGTTGGTAATGCTATGGAAGAAGCCTCTGAAGAAACACTTATCATCAAACCTAGAACCATGGTGATGGAAAAGAAAGATTTGAAGCTCCTAATTGAAAGCGCAGTGGATTTCGAGTCTCTCAAGAGGAATGGTTGTGACATTCTACCATTTGTTGGAACGCAGGGGCTGATGTTGTATTTTCAAATGCTGAATGGTCCAACTTACTCAGAGTTAGTGAAAGACTTTTGGGTCAGGGATGAAGTTTACAATGAAGAAGCTGCAAAGTTAGAGGAAAAGCATAAGGTGAAGGAGAATCCGAGGTTGAAGGGAAAGACAAGAAAATATATGGGATTTCCTGAATTCAAGCAAGTAGAGGTTAGATCTGCAATAATGGGAATCAGAGACACCATTACTGAAGAAATACTTTCAAGAGCTACTAGATGCTTAAACAAAGGTATGTTTGAGGTTAATGTGAAGAAGAATAGTCAGTGGATGGAGAAGATTTTCAAAACTGTTCATGAAGGAAGACCTACTGACAAGACCTGTGATTTAAAGGAAGAACACAGAGTCTTACACAAGCTAATCCTGGAATGCTTCTTACCAAAGGGTAGTTGTAATGACTACAGGTCAAGGGATCACAGTGTACTCCTGCATTTTCTGACCAAGAACTTCAAGATTGACCTGCCCAAATATATGTTCACTAATCTATGCTGGTCAATCAAGGAAAGTATCAACAAGCAAAGAAAGCAGTTGCCCTATGGAAGACTTCTATATGAGATATTTCATCAAGGTATACTTCTCTAGAAGCTGAGAGACAATGGTCTAAATTCTGACAAGGAGTTAGGAACCTACACTGGCAGGGTGATTAATGGTTCTTTTTTGGGATATATGGTAATCATTGAGAAAGAAGAGATTAAAACAATAGAGTCTGACTTGACCAGACCTCAAGTCATGTCAAACATGATGATAGACTTCCATCACATATCTGATTAAGACCCTCCAGAGGTGTTGGCTCAATACATATCCCAACACTTCTTGGAAACTGGAAATGTGATTGCTTGGGAGCAGATACTAGACAAAGCTGATGCACCTCTGAAGGTTATCAGAAGAAAGAGGAAGAAAGCTGAGTCTCATGAAGAAAATGAGGAACTAAAGAAGCAACCCAAGAAGGCTAAGGCACGAAACCTGTTGCTTTTTGCATTCAGAAGGAAGTAGTAGAGCTAAAGCCTTCTCAAATTCTGACTACAAGAACAAAAGATGGAGGTTCTGATAGAACTTCACAAGTTCAGAAGATAGTATAAAAACCTCTTCACAAGCCTAACAAACCTGCAAGAAAATTGACGTTATCTGCTGAAGCTTCTGAAGACTTAGCAAGTGAAGAAGGTAGCACTGTTGCTCAGGAGGTAAAGGAGAAGGTTGTTGAAGCTGCTAAACAGGTGCTGGACCTATCTAAAGATCTCGAGCATTCAACAATAGGTCAAGCAAGTGAGGTTCTGAAGACTCACATGAAGGTGAAGATGGAGCTAGATTCATTAGAAGTTGTTGCTTTAGTTGCTGATGCATCAAGTAATATTGCATCCTCTACTCTCTCAGAACCTATTGACTTAGACTCACCCCCACACTCATCCCCTCATTTAGATGACCAACCATTTAGCTTAGTCTTTTCAAACTTACAAAAGCTAAGAAACCCTCACCTAAACTGAGACCTATACCTGACCAAGGTGATGTTCCAAAGAGGAAAAAGTGGTTTGATCCACCAATTGTTATACAACTACATACTCTGAAACCTGGTGAACAGTATGATTGTGACACTTCCTCAGGAATACTTAGATGCACAAGCTAAGATTGATGAACTAGATAGCCATAGAGTGCAACATGATTATGAGAGGCACTACTATGAAACTGCAATGAGAATGAAGCAAGCACAAGCTGTTAAGTTTGCTTCTAGTACATCATCCTCAACCAACTCTCATCAACCAACAAAAAGTTCATCATCTGTCTTAGTGAATTTATCTCAACATTTACATGGTAAACTCCCCATATATCAACCTGAACCAATCAAGCAAATAGCCACTGAAACAGTCCTAACATTATTGTTTTAGAATCTCAGCAACAATCATATCACCTACACAATAAATAGCCTATGAGCTATGCACTTCTATCATAGTCTCAAAAAATCAATAACAACCGGACTCTCCCTCACAAACAACCTTTGATACAACAACTTTTGAACAAGTTGTATCAGAAAATCGAACAACAACAACTACCTAATCTAAACCACCTTCTCAACTATCAATCTCTGATACATCTTTAGTATCAGAAGACAAAGCCTTTATTGTTCGACCTTTACATTTTTCTAAACCTGAAACTATAATTCATCACAACAACATTGATGATTGTAAAGTCATGTTTAGAAATCCTTTGAAACTTATACCTGAACTTACTCTAACCTTAGCCACTGTTTACAGTATAGAAGCAATGGAAATATATGTTTCTGATGATGACGATATTGAGGAAATTTTTGTCAGATATAACCAAACCATTCATGTAGCCTCTACTTCTCACCAGATTACCTTGTCACCCCTTCCACTCTTAACCTTTAACACTATTCTGAGACAGGTTTGCAATAATATCTTCAAATATCTGATGGAGCTAGTGAACTCAAGGAACCAAGCCTTCCACTTGGAGAACTATGAAGATAAGTGGAACAATCTCAGGGAACTGGTAAATAAAGTTCTTGATGATTTTCAGAGTCTATATGTTCAAGCTCAAGATCAGGATTTGAGGAACTGGTTTAATGAAGTTGCTAAAAGCATGAAAGTTGTGGAAGTCAAGAGATCCATCAAACAGTTATCAGACTCTCCTCATTTCATTGATCCTACCAAAAAGATACCTACTACTATCAATGCTGGTCTTGACACCTCCTGGATTACTAGTATGTTTATCAAGCCAAAAAGGATAGTAATGAAGAGTCTGAATTTGGAAGATCATGAAGAAATGAAGCTTGTGGAAAAACTTCAAGAGGATATGTTTAAATAGAAGATGGTATCTGAAGATTTGAGAAGACAGATGGCATAGCTCAAGGAAGAACAGAAGCAGCAGAGAATCATTCAAGATGCCCAAATAAGAAAGTCAGAAGAACTTGAGTTAAAACTGAAGCAACTACATGAAGAATCTTTGGCCAAGAAAGCTAAAATGGCAAAGAAGCATGATGAAGCCAATGCTGGGATCGCTGAAATGATGAAGATATTTTTATGCTTCTTCTATTTTGTCTCTGATACATTATTACTATTTGATGCTTAACATTTTGGTTATATATTTTTATTGCATCTGATATTAGAAATTTTAATGTTTTATCCATCTTTTCTTTAATTTTAGTCTTTTTGTTGATGACAAAAGGGGGAGTAAGACATAATAACATTTAGGCTCTGAGTCCACTAAATTAAATAAAATTAATTTAGGAGAACCTTTTTCTCATCTCTTAGTCTCAGGATTTCATGTCAATTATTTCTGAGTGACATTTTTATGATTAAAATGAATTTAATTAACTTGAACAGAACTCAGGGGGAGCTTACAAAACTCACCTTAAGGAGTATTAGACTCAGGGGGTGCTTACAAACCTTAGACCCTAAGGTCAACTTGTTAATTAGATTAAGAACATTTGACTATTAATACTAATCTTTGTCATCATAAAAAATGGGGAGATTGTTGGAACAAAATGTGTTTAACTTTGCCACCTTAAGTTTTGATGATAACAAAGTATTAAAAGTTCAATTGGATATGCTAATATTTGTTCAATTGTCCAGGACCATAGACTTAAATTTATAAGTCTTAGAGCATAGTTTTGGTTTTAGAAGAACAAATGAGAGCAAAATAATTTACAAAGGAAGTCGTGTTGCAAGTTAGAGTCTGAAGAATTCAGAGTCTGAAGACCATCAAAAGCTGACAGTCAAAGTCTGAAGTCACCCAAAGTCTGAAGTTCATCAGAGTCTGAAGTGAAGAACCTGAAGTTAGTTTTATTAGTTATTTGAAGTCACAAATTTGTAGAAGGAATATAAGTCTGGAGCAACGACTATTTCAGAGGAATTAGAAGAGATTGGATGTTTATCCACTGAAGAATAGACAGAGAAAGGACAATAGTATTTTTGTACAACCACTACTCCACTATTGTCTGCGCATCGTACTGCTACAGCTGTGTCTCTTCTAATTAATTCTCCATACAAGGAATGTATTTCGAAGTGTTGACACTTAGAAACAAATAAATTACACATAAATAAGTTTGGTTTGAAAACGTGATATACAATCAGTGGTGTGTACAATACAAATCAAATAAGACTCTTAAGACTTCAGAATTTCTAAGATATGAAAGTTGTTAAGAAATTCTAAGTGTTTGATGCACAACAATTTTAGTAGTGTTTTCGCATAGTTAAAATTTTGTTGAGTCTCTACTAATCTTCAAGCCTTCATTCCTTTATATAGAGGTATGAAAGAGACGTTGTAGAGGTGTTAACACATCAAAGAGTCGTTGTAGAAGATTATTCAATCACCAATGATCTATTGCTTGAGTTGGTTAATGTCTTAGGAAGGAATAATTTGAAATACTCTCCCGAAGCTCCAAAGTAGCCTTCCTCTTGAACTGCTTCAAATCTGAACGAGCAATTCTAAATGAGGAAAGCTGGTATTTATAGTGAGAGTTTGTACATGGGTTGGGGCTAAAAGTGTGGGCTGATAAGTTAATAACTAGTGTTTTTAAGTGTCTATTTTAGTTTATTTTATTTAGATTTTATGTGTTTTTATTCATTTTCTAGAGATTTGTTACTTCAATTGCTTGTTATTTAATTTCAGGAACAAATATGGTGAAAGATTGAGTCTTGGAGTAAAAGAAAGGGTTTTAGAGAATGTTTAAAGGATGGAACGGTCTAGAGCATGATTTGGAGCTGATTGAGGGCAAAAATATGAAGATCTTGTGCAAAAATATCAGGCATGGCCATGCCTGACAAAGGCATGCCCGTGCCTCCAAATCATTCAAGGAAGGCCATTTTCCAGAGAGCTTGGCACGACCGTGCGCGATACTCAACTCCCCTTTTGCTGCTTTTGCTTTCAAGACTGGCACGGCCCATGCCAAGCTAGGCACGGCCGTGCCAAGGTTTCAGGTTGTTATTTGTTATGTTTTTGACCTAAAAGCCCATGGATTTCCTTGTGAAACATTATAGTGATTGATTTCTTAGGGCTTAAGTCAGTTTTAGGCTATAAATAGAGCAGCCACCAGACATATCTCATCATCTTTTGTTCTTGGGAATTCTATGTAACAATTGTTTCCATTAATAAAAGTTCTTCTTTTTATTTTCTTGTTATTTACTTTCATGTTCTTCTTCTTCTTCTTCTTCTCTATGTCTACAATAAACATGAGTTAGTAGACTTCTTTGTCTTGGGATTGTTGGATGAGTCTAATGACCTAATCCCTATCAAAACAAGCCTAGAACCCTAATTTTATGTAAATCTATTTTCTAATCTAATTTCATCGTTTTCTAATGGAATAACAAGTATTAATCGAAGGACCGAAAGGTAAAGTTTAATAGTTGTTATTTCATCATGTCAAATATCAAGCGAAGGATCGAAAGATGAAGTTTGATATTACAACAAATGAAATTAGACAAGGATTACGAAACATGAGAATAGTCTAGTAAACCTTGAGACCTTAAAGTTTCGTTTTTAAAGGGTTTCAATAATAATCAACCATGAGAATAGGCGTGGTTGTTATTGAAATACATTCATTGAGACCGAAAGGATATATGAATAGCCAAAGGGAAGCTTGTCTTTAGAAAATAGATCCAACATAAGATTTAGGTTTAGGGTTTGGTTTGTGAAAGATTTGTTATTAAGATGAACCAATAATCCCAATGCGCTTTTTATTATTATATTCAATTCTAACAAAAATCCCAACTTTTCAATCCCTAATTCTCCAGCTAATCAATTTAAAAGGAAAATCAAATACACAACTCCATGTAAGAACGATACTCTTTTTACTACTTCAGTAAAACTGTGCACTTGCGGATTTTACACATCACGGGCCCAATCTCCGATTTGCTTCCGGGCAAAATCTCCGATTTTCTATCGTTTTTAGGTCTTCCTCTTCAAATAACTTGCCTCGTTACTTTGAGAACATAATTCCTCCCACTTGTAAGTCTTCTGAGGCCTCTTGAATCTTTATTCTCGTCTCTTGAATCTTCACAATTCTTCAGTTGTTCATGATTTGCCGATTTGCTTGATTTCTCCGTGAATTACTTCAAAAACCCCTTAAATTGCTATGTTTCGAGAAAACTAGAATTACAGACTCAAATATATAAAACATTACAAAAGTCCCGAAATCATAGGCAATCGTTCTAATACTCCTCCTTTTTGCTGCTATTTCCTACTAAAATAAACTGAAAAACATGCTAAGAATAACGTAAGATGACTTGTCATCACAACCCCAAACTTAGAATGTTGCTTGTCCTCAAGTAACGAAAGAAAAACATAATTTATTCTTTGCATTTTTTCCAGGAAAAACATACCTTTCTGGGAGTTGTGCTTCATTCATCACATTTATAGCAGAGCAGCAACTAACTTACCACTATACATTCAAGCGGGTCCGACTTGGTGAAAGTAACCTATATTATCAGTCATACACTTTTCTATGATACACATATGTATCTCCTAAAGCCAGTAGGGTTGGTCACAAAATTTTCCCACTCCAGTCGTTACAGGAATGTACCTTGCTATAAATTTGAATCAATTCTAAACACACAATCAAGTTAAAGTTATTCGCACACTAGGAGGACTTTGAGGGTTATAACTTGGCTTAGGTTAAGGGTGGATATAAATTGGGAAAGTAGCCTAACAAAAGAACTTGGAGTTAGTTCACTAACCTAGTGATTCCTAATAAAACATTAATGCACTGCCATCCTTCATTCCTTGATTCAAACAAGATGGGTAAAACAATAGAACTATTTGTCTTTTTATTTGATAGAAATATAATTTTTTTTTAAGAGACCAATTTCGGCTCTTGATTTTTACTTTTTTATTTTGTGTAGATCCATGGTCATCTACATTTTGTTATTTTTTTTCTTTTTCTTACAAATGTGTTCTACCGTTACCCTACCCCAAACTTAAGATATTGCTAATTCCAAAGAGCAACCCCAGAATAAGTTTCAAGGTATGTGCAATCATAAGATATTTACCTATCCAACTCCAAGTGAAATCAAAGAAAATTTTCGTCAGGTGTCTCAAAATGGGTTCACAAAGGATAATAAGAATATAATAGGGTGGCTTGAAAGGCCCTAGGTACCAAAGAAAAATTGCCTCGTGTGTAATATAACCTAACCGATCGTCCATAAAGAACGGCCGCAAATTCAAGTAATAATAGCATTCATATGGAACACTCATAATATGTATTGGAAATATTTAAGTATCTAACAACCGAGAATGGATATGGAAATATTTGGCTATGAATCTCACCGGTTATGTTATTTGGAAAAGAGTAGGTGATTCTATAAGTACCTTCACTAGCAAGCCCTAGAAATTTACGTCATGTAGCCGACGAAGGAAACTATTCTCTTTGAATGTATGGATAAACTAGCCTCTGCATTAAATGCTTTGAATGAATACCTAAGACTAAAACAAATTTAAGCAAAAAGAAAAGGTTTTAAATGTAATGCAAAAGAAATAAATTTTTATTAGATGATACTTGAAAGAAAAGCAACATAAAAAGAAAAGAAATTGATTAGTCAAGTCATATCAGCTTAGTAAAAAGAAAAATGCAGAAAATAAAATAATGGGTTTCCTCCCATTCAACGTTTGTTTAACGTCTGAGTCCCGACGGTTAATAGGTTGCCTCCTATTCACACTTCTTTGGAGTCATTAGCTTGACGAAAATAGGTTTCCTCCTATTCAGCGCGTGTTTAGCTTCCTGAGCCTGACAGATATCTCTAAGCGTGTTGTTCAAAGTCTTGAACAATTGATTTTTCCCTTCAACTGCTTAAGCCTGCAATATAGTCTCGCTGATACATGACTTCCTCAATTGGGACCTTCGCCCTCCATCTTGTGTGGTCTTTTATCTCAACACGATTATTCTTGTATATGCAGATTATTTCGAAAGGCCCATACCAAGCCTTGTGTACCAGAGTAGGTGGATAGAAAAGTTCATGAGATTTGATCATAACGTTGTCTCTTCTTCTAAAAGCGTTCTTGTCTTTGACTTTGCTTCAAACCTCTTCCATGAAGCTGACTTGTCGGATCTCTTCTTGTAGATTTTTTTCACGTTACCAAATGGTCTTCCTCCAGTTGTTTTCTTGTTGTTTGTTTAGTTCCTGCCATGGTGATCTTATTTTTTTTAGTTTGGATACCTTCAAGAAGTTAATATAACAATACTTTATGACATCAAGTTTTCAATTAGAGAGGTTGATTTGGACCTACTGTTTACGATGTAAAATTGATTTGTAATTATAATTAATCTTAGTTTTTACCGTTTATTCACTTAGACTCAACTGACTCGATCTAAATCAACTATTTCTAGTTAATACCTAATGACACTATTAATTAATCCTAAGACTCTATTAATAATCTAAATGCTAATCCTAATCCTAAATGCAAAATTAAATGAACTGACTCTAAGTAATTAATTAAACCTAATTTAAACTAGACTCCATCTAATGTAGATATTATAACAACTTGTTATTTTTACTATGACTCTTAAATGCAATGCGAAAAATTAAAATGCAACCTAAGCTATGCCTCTAAAAAAATATATATATATATATAACGAAAGGGGTTAGTTCCTAAAAGGGGAAAACAAAAAAGAAAATAAAAAGTTAGTACTAATGGAGATAATAAACTAAATGGAAAATGAAAAAATTCAACTATGTCAGTATGATGGAAATAAATAAACTAAATACAACTAGACTCTAAAAATAATAATAAAATGATAACTTAACTAGGAATAAATATTTTTGGTATTTTTGAATTTTTTGGTATTTTTGAAAATTGAAATGCGGAAAAATAAAGATAAATAAAAATAAGTAATTCAAATTATTCAGTCAAAAATATAAACAATCCCCGACAACGGTGCCAAAAACTTGATGCACTGTTTATATTTGTGTTATAAACGGTTAACAATTATGGCAAGTGTACCAGTCGTTTTCATCATGTAATAAAGTTAGTAAGTAGAGTATTGTATCCACATGGATTGTGCTTTCGTCCGAACAATTCTAGTTACTTATTTTTGTACGTTTGACGGTGTAAAGGTCAGTTGCAATTTTTATCTGTTTGCAATAGAGAAAATTTACCTGTTTTTGGTTGCAGAAAAGTAAGCAGCGGTTAGGATTCTTCGAATCCCCTCTGTATATTCGTTGTTGCATAATAAATATTATAAATGTCCCGTTTATTTATCTTAGGTAGACTATACAAGTGATGAGGCCGTTGGGAGTTTCCTAAATAGGTAGGGCACCACCTGACCCAATGGGCATCATCCACTGGGTACCTAATTAGGCCTTACCCTCTGATGGCTAACTGCACCTGCTGATCGCACGGTGATCCTTATGAGCGGGGTCATTCTAATTCAAAGGTAATTCAAACATAAACTTAAATTGGCTTTCCAGTGTTTCTAAGGCAATGAAGGCCAAGGTTCCCTTAGGTCTGCCTATCTATGAATCTTAGGATACTCATAGCGCACTCTCTTTACGCTTACTTAGTATTTCTACAAACGGGGATCCCTGATCTACGTATATCTTACTAAGGGTTTCAAGAGAATGGTCTTACTAGGTTATAGCCTTAATTCAGACAGCTAGGTGCTTGTTTCCCTAATTACTAACCAATTAATTCCTAGCTTCGGTAATGCACCACACGACTCAATCGGTATCATCCACAGGGTACCGACGTCTAGGGTCAACAATTCCTATGGTATCGTTGGCTAATTAATTACTTCCTAGATAGATAGTTATCAGTAAAGGGATATAAATATCAAGATATAAGCATCCGATTAGTGATAGCAATATTAGGTCATGTCACAACCTAAGTACCTAATATAGGGTTCCACCTCTCATAGAAATGAAACTATATCCTATTAAAACTTAATAGCGAACAAAAGCATAAATAAATGAAATAAATGACATATTATATTAAATAAATATCCAACAAAAATATATAGAGGTTCATCTAAGAACTCTAACCTAAAATGATTTAGTTACACATGGTAACTAAAAACAAATTACTAATGATAAAAACATACCCTACAAAATCAAGGAGAGGATAAAAACTCTCCCGAAGCTCCAAAGTAGCCTTTCTCTTGAACTGCTTCAATTTTGAACGAGCAATTCTGAATGAGGAAGGCTGATATTTATAGTGAGAGTTTCTATTTGGGTTTAGGCTAAAAGTGTGGGTTTTACCCATTTCGGAAGCAAGAAAAGACAGTTGCGCCCCGACTTTTTGCACGCACGGGGAGCATGACTGATGCATGGGTCGCATAGTGCTTTTCTCCGTGCATGCCCTAGGCGCATGAAATGAAATTTTCATGCTATAGGTGCATTTTAAATGCCCTAGGCACATTCTGTCTTCCTTCCGGGCCCAATCTCAAAGTGCAATGGGGACTTGACTACTTCTGGATTGTTGAAGGAACCATGATAGTTGTTTTGTGTCCTTCTCTTCTCTCTCTCTATCTTTACTTTATCTGTTGCATTAGACTCTGAACATTGCTCCAGAATCTTAACTCTATTAGACTTTGGACTTTGAACTTAGTTTAAAAGAAGTTTAACTTTACCCTTTGAGTTTTGATGATAACAAGGTATTAAAAATGTCAATTGGATATGCTAATATTTGTTCAAGTGTGCAGGACCATAGACAAAAATTTAAGTATCGTTATATCAAGCATAGGTTTTGGAAGAATAAATGAGAGCAATGGAATTTACAAAAAGGGAGCTTGTGTTACAAGATAGAGTTTGAAGAAGATAGCGTCTGAAGACGTTAGAAGCAGTTCATCATAAGCTGTTGATATCGTAAATCCGCAAGTGCACGATTTACCTATGTAGTAATAAAGATATCGTTCCAATAGGGAGTTATGAATTTGATTCAATTTTAACAATGATTAGATGAGAGTTCAAACTTAAAAAGTTGGGATTTTTATTGTTTGAAAATTTAATAATAATAAAAACGCCTTGGGATTATTGGTTCATCTTGGTGATAAATCCTTCACAAACCAAACTCTAAACCTATATCTTACGTTGGATCTATTTTCTAAAGACAAGTTTCTCTTTGGATTTTCATATCTCCTTTCGGTCTCAATGAATGTATTTCAATAGAAACCATTCCTAAGTGTATTGAAATAAAACTTAAGTGAGTGTGTGTGTGTGTAGTCCAGCTTTTTATTGATCCTGTGTAAGAGATATTATGAGGAAATGGGTTCTAACCTTAACACTAAACAAACTGAGAAAAATTATTTCTTCATTTCATATAAGAGAGGTGGAAATCCTTTTGATCATTTGACATTTAAGCACTTTAGAGGAACTGCAAAATTTTTATTGATGTTTGGAGACAACACCTTCATGTGGGAAGTCAGGTAGTGCAGCTCCTGCCCCCAGATTCAATGGTGCCCCTATATATGTATTTGTTCTGACCCCTTTTTGATAAGTGAGAAGGAATTATAGAAGCTACTTTTAGTTTTTAAAGACAACATCTTCATGTAGGAAGTCAGGTAGTGCAGCTCCTGCTCCCCAGAGTCAATGGTGCCCTAGAAAATATTTTTTCTTCCGAGCCTCTTTAATTGATCTTTTTATTCCCCCACAATAACTTATACTACTTTTACTCTGAAAACTTTTAAGGGTCAATTTACCACTAAAGTTAGAACGTGCTCCTTAGAATACCTACCTACACACTTACTCAAAGACTGCAACTTTGTGCTTTTCTCAAAGAGAATTTTCACAATAAAATATGATGTGGGTATAGCAAGAACACTCAAAACACAAGAAATCACTTTCATGTATGAAAACAACCATTCGGAAGAGACTTTAACAAAAAAAATTATGTCATATTTCACAATAAAAACAAGCTGCTTTACATGCCTTTCTCTTTAAACAAAAATAAAATAAAATTCAAGGGTGGTTGAAACACTACGACACTTGACATTTTAATGACTCCCCCCATACCTGGGTAAAACATTGTCCTCAATGATTTAAAAAAAAATTGCAAAGAATAAAGGAAAATGGAAAGCTCAGAATCTATTGGGGACCCTGTGGAGGACTCTTCATGTGGCTTTTCTTTTACTAATCTGCAAAACAAAAATAAAGAAAGAAATTAAATCGTGGGTTGCATCCCTTGCAGCGCTTTGTTACCGTCAGTAGCTTGACGATATAAAAGTTTCAATTTCTCAATTTGGGTTACGTAGACCATTGTATGCAAATAATACTGAAGAACATTCTTTCACACGATGATCAGTCACATCAATAATACAACATGAATCAAAAATAGAGGGACCTTTCATCAATTTGGCAATTTCAAACTCTACCTTCTCATCTCCTACATGAAAAACTATCTTACCATACTTAAAATTAATAACAGCACCCACAGTAGTGAGGAATGGCCTTCCTAGAAGGATCGAAATTTCAGAATCCTCTTTGATGGCTACTACCACAATATCCGTCGGGATATAAATTTTTCCCACCTTAATGGGGATATCCTCAAGAATTCTGGTCGGATAGATAATGGAAAGATCGGCCAACTGCAAGGTCATCTTAGTGGGTTTCAAATCATCTATCACTAACCCCTAGATCACACATGGCTTTTTCATTGGTTTCCTTCCCAATCACACAAGGGATGGAAAAACTATCGGGATGTTTGAGCTTTGGAGGCAATTCCTTTTGTATGACAACACTACATTCTCTTGTTAGAGCTATTGTCTCATTATCCTCTATTTTTCTTTTCTTTGATAAAGTATCTTTCAAAATTTTTGCATAAAGAGGCATCTGAGACAAAGCTTTAGTAAAAGGAACATTGATGTATATTTTTTCAAGCATGTCTACAAACTTTTTAAACTGCACATCCAGGTTAGATTTAACAAGCTTTTGTGGAAAAGGATTTTTGGCTTATAAGGTGTTGGGACAATTGGCTTCACACTCTATCCTACAGCTTTCTCACTTTGTGGCTTTTCACTTTCTATCTCACTAGTCTTGGGTTTCCCTACGGGGTCCTCTAGTTGCCTATCATTCCTAAGTGTAATAGCATTCGAATGGTTGGTTTTAGTTTCGCTAACTTGTTAGGCTATTTGAGAGATTTGAGTTTCTAGCATTTGGTTGTGAGTAACAATGGAGTCCACTTTTGATTTAAGTTTGAAAATAGAGTCATTCAAAAATCTAGTTTGATTTTTAAGTTCTTGGAATTACTTGGATTGATCCATAACATATTTTTCTAATAAAATTTCCAAGTTAGATTTTTGAGGGACTCTTTGGTTGTTCTTATAACCGGGTGGTGTTGTTTGCTGTCCAAAAGGATTTTAAGAAGTTTTATTATAAATTTTTTGGTTTGGCCTCGTTCCTTGATTATATTGATCATAGTAAAATTGCTCGGGACTTTCAATAGCACTACCTAGTTGGCATTCAACGTCAGTATGGCAAAATATTCCACAAACTTCACATGGTGATGAAACAGGAGAAGGTGTGACAGCACTTACACTCATTTTATCAAATTTTTGAAAGAGTGCGTCCACCTTAGCCTTCAGATGATTAAGGGAAGAAACTTCATACATACCTGCCTCTTTTTTAGAGGGTGAAGGAGCAACAACAATGATGGCTTTATCACTTGTCTACTGATAGTGGTTTTGAGCCATGTCCTCGATCAAAGCATATGCTGCTGTGTAAGTTTTATTCATCAAAGCTCCACCTGCTGCTGCATCAACATTCATTTTTGTGGTATACAAAAGACCATTATAGAAAGTATGGATAATTAGCCACTTCTCTAAACAATGATGGGGGGAAAGCCTAAGCATTTCTTTGAAACGCTCCCACGCATCGTAAAGAAATTCCCTATCTTTTTGAGTGAATCGTGTGATTTGATCCCTCAATTGAGAAGTTTTAGAAGGGGGAAAGAATCGTGCAAGCAATGCTTGCCTCATTTGGTCCCATGAAATGATAGAACCAACTTGCAATGAATGAAACCATACACTATCTCTATCCCTCGAACAGAAAGGAAAGTGGTGCAGCCTTACGACCTCTTGGTTTGCTTTCAAAGTTCCACTGAGTCTTAGAAAAATAGAAATATGAAGATTCAGATCCTCAGTGGGTGATCCGAAAAATTGACTTTGTTGCACAAAGTAAATAAGTGTAGGATTTATTTCAAAATTATTTCCTTCAACCGTTGGGTACACAATAATAGCATGTGGCTCTTTCGTAGAAGGGGTTGCATACTCCTTAAGAGTACGTTCCTCAGCCATAGCGTTATTGTTTCGTGCTTTTCTCCTTCTCTTATGCAGGAATCTTTCAATCTCGAGAACGAATTCACCAAGACTTTTGCTTCTTCGCATAAAAGAATAAGAAACCCAGGAAGTTAAAGGTAAAAATAAAAGAAAGAAAAAGAAAAAGAAATCAGTCTAACTGTTATTAAAAAGTTAATCAAATTACTTAACTCCCCAGCAGCGGCGCCAAAAACTTGATGTAGTAAATCCGCAAGTGCACGGTTTACCGATGTAGTAATAAAGATATCGTTCTGACAAGGAGTTATGAATTTGATTCACTTTTAACAATGATTAGATGAGAGTTAAAAGTTAAAAAGTTGGGATTTTTATTGTTTGAAAATTTAATAATAATAAAAACGCATTGGGATTATTGGTTCATCTTGGTGATAAATCCTTCACAAACCAAACCCTAAACCTAAATCTTACGTTGGATCTATTTTCTAAAGACAAGTTTCTCTTTGGCTTTTTATATCTCCTTTCGGTCTCAATGAATTTATTTCAATAGCAACCACGCCAATTGTCATGGTTGATTGCTATTGAAACCCTTTAAGTACGAAACTTTAATGTCTCAAGGTTTGCTAGACTATTCTCATGTTTTGCAATCCTTGTCTAATTTCACTTGTTCCAATATTAAACTTCATCTTTCGACCCATCGCTTGATATTTGTGATGATGGAATAACAACTATTAAACTTCACATTTCAGTCCTTCGATTAATACTTGTTATTTCATTAGAAAAATGGTGAAATAGATTAGAAAATAGATTTACATAAGATTAGGGTTCTAGGATTGGTTTGATAGGGATTAGGTCATTAGACTCATCCAACAATCCCAAGACAAAGAAGTTTACTCACTCATGTTCATTGTAGACATAGAGAAGAAGAAGAAGAAGAACATAAAAGTAAATAACAAGAAAATAAAGAAGAACTTTTGTTCAAAGAAATAATTGTCACTTAGAATTTCCAAGAACAAAAGATGAATAGATATGTATGCTAACTGCTCTATTTATAGCATAAAACTTACTTAAACCCCAAGAAATACATCAATAGAATGTTCCACAAGAAACCCATGGGCTTTTAGATCAGAAATAAACTGAAAAAGGCAGCTGGAACCTTGGTATGACCATGCCTATGCAGGCACGGGCCGTGCCAACTTGTTGGCAAAAGTAGCAAAATGGGCACCACTGTCGAGCACAGCCGTGCCACTGGAGGCACGGGCCGTGGCAAGCTCTCTGGTTCTTGGCCTCTTCCAAATAGTTGGAGCCACGACCATGCCAATGTCAGGCACGGCCATGCTTGATATTTTTGCACTGGATCTTCATATTTTTGGCCTCAATCAGCTCCAAATCCTCTTTCTTTTGCTCCAAGACTCAATATTTCAAATATTTATTCTTGAAATTAAATAACATGCAATTGTAGTAAAATAGTTCTAAAAAGTAAATAAAAACAAATAAAATCTAAATAAAATTAACTCAAATAAACACTTAAAAACACTAATTAATGACTCATCCGCTGTTTACCAGAAACTGTTTGCCATAAACTGTCTACCAGAAGCTGACGTCATCAGAAGTTGGAGATCATCAAAAGCTGAAGATCATCATAAGCTGAAGATTGGAAGCTACAATTAGTTAAATGTTGTTATTTTCATGCTTATGATTGCAAAAAGAATGGAAGCCTGGAGAAATGGCTAATTTAGAGGAATTTGAAGGCATTGGATGCTTATCCACTGAAGAGCGCATGAAAAGGACAATAGTACAATTGTACAACCACTACTCCACTCTCCATGTCTGCTATAGTACAACATAACAATTATATCAACGTTGGTTATCCTCTATTCTTGGAATGGATTTGAAATTGTTCCATCACAAGACAATAACCAAATCAAGCAACAGATCATTGGTGATTATCAAGCTCCAACAACGACTCTTTTTTGATGTGCAGGCAATTTCCAACGTATCTTTCACACCTCTATATAAAAGAGTGAAGACCTGAAGATTGGCAAGACTCTAACAACAATTTTACAAGGGCCAAACCTCTGCTGAAATTGTTCCACATCAAAGTTCACTTAGAATTTCTTAACAACTTTCATATCTTTTAAATTCTAGAGTCTTATCTGATTTGTATTGTGAACACCACTGATTGTATATCAAGTGTTCAACCTCAAACATTTTCTTTGTAATTCTGTTTGAATAGAAGTCTCTTGCTTTTATGCTTGAGCATAGGAAGTCTCTTGCAGATGTGCTTGAGTATAGGAAACCTCTTGCTTTTGTGCTTGAGTAGTTTGAAGTCTCTTGCTTTTGTGCTTGAGCAATTGTAATCAGATATTGATTTTAGTAAACTCTCCTTGGAAGTGCAAGGGGGAGTGGACTACTTCCGGATTGTGGAAGGAACCACTATAAATTGCTTTGTGTCTTTCTTATTTCTTTCTCTCTCTCTCTCTCTCTCTACTTATCCGCTGCATTTAGACTCTGACCATTGCATCAGAACTTGAACTCTATCAGCTTTTGATCAGTGAACTCAGTTTAAGGAGAAGAAAAAGCTAACACAATTCAACCCCCTTGTTGTGTTTTTCTCACCTTCAATTGGTATCTAGAGCCTTGGTCTGTTGTCTTAGCACTTAACAGTGTAACATATAAAGATCTGAGAAAAACATGGCATCTGGTGATAGTTCAAGTTCTGGAACTAGTCATAATGATGTCACTTATGATTATGGTACTTCTGATGATAAGAAGTCTGACTCCAGCAAAGCTCCAAGGTTTAGTGGAGATCCTAAAGATTTCTCTTGGTGGAAAACCAAAATGTATAGTCACATTATGGGTTTAGATGAGGAACTCGGGGATGTTCTTGAAGATGGTGTTGGTGACTTGGAACTTGATGAAAAAGGATCTACTATTGATACACAGAAACACACTCCTGCTCAGAAGAAGTTGTATAAGAAACATCACAAGACAAGAGGAATTCTTGTTGCTGTTTTACCTCGCACTGAGTATCTGAAGATGAGTGACAAATCTACTGCTAAAGCAATGTTTGCTTCATTATGTGCAAACTGTGAAGGAAACAAGAATGTCAGAGAAGCAAAAGCTACTATGCTTGTTCATCAGTGTGAGTTATTCAAGATGAAAGATGATGAAAGTATTGAGGCTATGTACTCAAGATTTCAGACTCTTGTCTCTGGACTTCAAATACTAAAGAAAAGCTATGTTGCTTCTGATCACGTGAGCAAGATCCTGAGATGCTTACCTGCTAGGTGGAGACCTAAAGTTACTGCTATTGAGGAAGCTAAAGATTTAAACACTCTAAGTGTTGAAGATCTTATAAGTTCTCTCAAGGTACATGAGATTGGTCTAAATGAGCATAAATATGTTAAGAAGACAAAATCTATTGATCTTCCATCTAAAGGAAAGTCCTTGAAAGCTCTCAAAGCCATAAAGAATGAAGAAGAATCCCCTGATGGAGATTCTGATGAAGATCCAGCTGTTGTTGAAAAGATGGTTATGCTTTCCAACAAGCTTCAGTATCTGGCTAAGAAGAACAAGAAGTTTTTAAGCAGAAGAAGTGGTCACAAAGGCTCAAAGAAGGAAGATCAGAAAGGTTGCTTCGACTGTAAGAATCCTGGATACTTTATTGTTGATTGTCATGATCTTCAGAAGGAAAAATGAAAGGAGAAGTCCAACAAACCAACTTCCAAATCAAGAAAGTTCAGGAAGCAGATCAAGCAGAGTTTAATGGCCACCACAGAAGATTTAGATAGTGAATCTGGGTCTGACAAGGAAGAAGTTGGAGATGAAGCAAATGTAGCTATGGGGTTAGTGGCTACAGTGACTTCAGAAGCTGAACCTGAATCAGACTCTGAAGATGAAAATGAGGTATATTATAAAATTCCTAGAGAAGAACTTATTGATTCACTTAAAAAGCTTCTCACATACTTTGAACACAGAACCAATGAGTTGACAGATTTAAAAGATAAATATGTTAATTTAATGAAACAACGAGAAAAGACTCTATTGGATTTGAAAGCTTCTGAGGGAGGACTTAGGGGGTTTAACTTCATTTGTAAAACTTATGAAGAGAAACTCAAATATCTTTGTCAGAAGCTACAAGAAACATGTGATGGAAAACATGAAATTGCTTTTGAAGATTTTATTATATATGACATTGACAAAAGCAAAGTAGCTTCTATGATTTATAGCATTTACAAGAACAATGGTAAAGGGATTGGATTCTCAGAAGGGAAATCTAATGAAATCAGTCTTAAAGCATGTTGTGAATGCATTAAGGAAAGTTTGAAAACTTTCTTTGTGCTTGAAGGTGCTGAGTCTGAAACTGGTGTCCAGTCAGAACCTGAAGCTCTAGCTCTAAGAATGAGATTGTGAAATTCTAGCACACTTGTTTTAATATGTTTTGTCAGATGTTTCGACGTTTGCAATGTTCTGATTAATGTTTCAACATCACGTATTGATTTCTACCTAGGAACTCCTAGATCTGAGACCCCATCTCACTATCCTAATGGTCAGTCACAGCCCCTGTGACCTAAACACAAACTCAATGATGAAGTTACCTTCAAACACAAACAACTAACACCTTATTTCACAACTTCGGTGTAGTACACAAGAATATCAAACTCACACACACAGTCCTAAACAAGTATCACAGACGATATAAGAAAGGCTCACAAAAGGTTCTAAACTTGCATCACAAACGATACAAGAGTAGAGCACATGTAAACTCAAAACCCTAAAAATTCTAAACTTTTTAGTATGACGGCTTGAATGATCAATTAGGTCTTGAAGTCCCCCTTATATACTGAAGCAGCTTGAGCTAAATATTCTTGTTGGGCTTCAGCACAAAGCAGATTAGTTCAGCTAATCTGCAAAACAAGAATCAAAAACAAATATGGAAAGTCCTAAAATGTCGGAACATTTATAGGATCGTTCCAACCAATACCAAATATTTCCTAAAATAAAAATACTACTTTAGAAATATCCACAGCTGATTCTTGTAAAGATATGCGCGTTGCTTGGTCAATAAGATAAGGAAATATTGTTCCTTAAACAATAAAGGGTGCGCGTATAAATAGGATGTTGGAACATTGTATCCAACATCTTACAGAGATGCCTAACCACATGTTGGAACATTGGTTCCAACTTACACATTAAGGATATTTGTTTTAGCAATAATGCAGCCAATACAAATACCCAACAATCTCCCCCTTTGGCAAATTTTTGGCTAAAACAAATTAAGGCCAAATGCAAAGAATAAAGAGGGATACAAGAGACAACCATTTCTCCAAGAGCATGAGCACATACCGATGAAGAAACAACTAGCACACAAAATCCAAAGGGATACCTTAGATACACTTCCTGAAGTCATTGGAACACATATTTAAGAAGAAGAAGTAGCAGGCAATATCACTTCAGAGATGTCAGAAGTGTGCATACAAGAATACCTCAAGAATCTTCAATCACAAGTTTAGCTGTAGAGGTATGACACTCATTAGAGGCATGCAGCAGCGGATAAGATATATGCATAGTCTCACAAGAGGAGAGGAAAAATAAATTCCTATGCTACAGAGTGGAAAAATAAATTCCCAGATAAGTTTGAATGTTTCAACATCTTTCACCACATAGAGCAGAGGAAAAATAAATTCCTATGCTACACTTAGGAAACGTAAGTTCTCATACATTGAATGTTCCAACATCCTTCACCACATAGAGCAGAGGAAAAATAAATTCCTATGCTACAGACAGGAAACATAAGTTCCCATACAAGATAGGATGTTTCAACATCCTTTATAACTTCAGACTGGAGTACCTGCCACAAAAAGAGGTAAGGAAAAATTAATTTCCAAACCTACAGAGCACTATCACTAACCAACCATAGAAGTAAGAGAAAAATAAATTCCCACACTTACAAGTGACAGGCATAGATGTCTTCAGAGTACTGTCACCAACCACAAATAGAAGTAAGGGAAAAATAAATTCTCATACTTAAAGATGACAGACATGAATGTTTAGACATTTGACTCAACATCCTGTCAACCATCTTGGACTAGCACAAGCACACATAGAAGTATCACTCCCCTTGAATATATGAACCTATGAGTGACTACTTACATGAATATTCCATTAGTCCCCTTGAATACATGCATATTAAAAGACAAACTTCTAATGCATAGAGAAAATAATACTTCAGGTTTTGAGCAAAAAGTCTTTCAGGGAACATTCACCAACTAGCTGACCTATCAGTAGTCCTAAGCTAGCAGACCTATCAAGGCCACACAAATTGACATGTTCCAGTTTCTTATAGCAGCAGCAGGGAACATGTAGACCAGAAAAACTAAGAAAAGCAAATTCTCAGATCAACATTCAGAACATCAAGATGTTGCAACATGAGTGCCAACATCTACACAGAGCCTGGAATAGTTGCAAAATAAATGAAACAACATGCATACATGCATACACAGAAATAAGTGCAATATAGCACACATCCAAATAGCTGCAAAATAAATGCAAACAATGTAGACAAACAGGCATACAGAGAGTATATATATACATTTTTCTCCCCCTTTTTAGCCACAAAATATGTCAAACAAATAATAGCCAAATAAGACAATATCAAAAATCAGAAGATACCAGAAAATGTCATAAGTCTCCATGCATAAAACAGGAGTACCAAGAAACTTAAAGTGCAGAATTTTTAGGGATTACAGACCAACATAGGCACACAAAGTGCACAAAATATTCAGGGCATAACCCACACAAATCCTGAAATTACATTAAAAAAACAAAAGAGATCATGCAACCTCAGAACTGCTCTTAGAAGCTTCCACATCTTCTTGATCCTTATCAACATTATCAGCCTCTTCTTCACCCTCATCTGCATCATCAGCATGCTCATCATTGTCACTCTCAGCATGTTCATCTCATTAGCAACATCCACTTTCTCCAAGGCATGAATCATTTGCTCAAATTGGGCCTTCCTCTCATCCAGCATAACACAAGTGTCTTTTAAGGTAACAATGATTTCTTCCTTAGTCATGAGTCCTGATACAGGAGTAGTGCCAGATGTTCCAACAAGATCTGCAGCATGATTGTCTCCAAAGAGTTTTTGATGAATTGTGAGAGGAGATTCCCTCTTCTTTGGGAGATTAGCTGCAATGATCAGACCAGGGTGTTGTTCTAACATGATGTTGCACAACAAGGTGGGAAAGGCTATGGGAAGTCTGACAGCATCGGTCTTAGCATGCTTTACAGTTTGGTCAAATATGTATCTACCAAAGTCTAACTTAGTTTTGGTACCTACAACATAGATAAATTGGGCCAAGCCTGTTGCAATATCTAAAGCATGGGTAGTAGGTACCTAGTTCACTGCACCAATCCTATTGACGATGGCATACTTCACACTCAGCTTTCCAGAAGAGATCTTACCTTTCTTTGGCCAAGTTCTTACCTTATTGGCAGTAATCTCCCTGCTAATTTGATTGTCAGTTGCTTCCAGCTCAGCAACACTGTCTTCAGAAATTCCCACGAATTTGTTGATGATGTTGGGAGAGAAGTTGACACATTCTCCTCTTACATACACCTTCTGATATTCACTACTCAAAGGGTTGTCACAGTTTTCAGGGATGTTGACCAAAAATTCTTTAACTAGCTTTTCATAACAGTCACCAAGATTACACACAGTTTTTATCAATCCAGCATCTTTGATAAGCTCCATCACACCTTTGATTTTCACAGTCTCCTTACTCAGTTCTCTCTCAACAGTCAATCTCCTATGGTAGATGAACTTCCACCTTTGAGTAAACTCAGGGAGATGAAATGAGACTTTGTCAATAGGCACATTTTCAACTATTTGAACGTTCTTCTTCCCAGCAGATCGTTTATTATCAGTGGTGACGATGTTTAGAACATCTTCAACCTCGTATTCAGATTCACTAGAAGGAATGACCTTTCTCTTCTTAGTTCTACTAGTAGTAGATTTTATCATCACCTTACTCCAACCTCTCTTTAGACCTATACAAACACTTTTGGTCCTAGTCTTGGGGGTTTCCACTGAAGGTGAGAAAAACCACAAGAAGGGGGGGTTGAATTGTGTTTTTGGAAACTTCTTCTTTTACGTTCTAGATAACTATCCTCAGGTTCAGAGTCTGAAGTAGTTCAGAGTCTGAGTGAGTTCAGAGTCTATGTGCAGCGGATAATGTAAAGAACAGAAGAAGAAAGAACACAAGCAATTTATACAGGTTCCTTCCACAAACCGGAAGTAGTCCTGTCCTCCTTGCACTTCCAAGGAGAGTTCCACTAAAATGTAATCTCAAATTACAAGTTGCTCAATCACACAAGAAAGAGACTTATCTTTG
>Ga0228711_1001801_pt1 | contig 32161 bp, 18 predicted proteins | sample MedpolnodulmetaG_2_FD_177996 | JGI IMG/M metagenome (GOLD analysis project Ga0228711, IMG submission 177996) | Root nodule microbial communities from Medicago polymorpha collected in Santa Monica, California, United States - brown nodules | ecosystem: Host-associated > Plants > Roots > Nodule... | reverse complement strand
CCCCCCCCCCCCCCCCCAAATAATTATGACCCACATAAACTGATAGGTCAAACCGGCCCCTAGAAGGTATAAATGCAATATAGATGTCTCGTTCTCCCCGTCGCTTGATAAGTTATGACTTGGAATATGTCTTAGAGACGAAGATGGTAATTTTATGCTTGCAAAAATTACCCAGTTCTCCCCGCTTCGTGACGTCGATGTGAGTGAAGTGATGAGTCCATATACGACGTTTGATTGGGCGGCAAAACTGGCAAAGCTTCGGTTTGATAGTGTAGATTTTTTGTTAGATTCTAAGAAGATTGTTGACTCTTTTAGAACATGTATAGATAATGTCACTGAGTTTGGTTGTATTATATATGTTTGTAAGTTGTTGTTTCAAAATAATTTTCAAAACCCTTGTATCGAATTTAGTCAAAGTAATAATGTCACTCATAAACTACCAAGATAGTCTTATGTAATCTTAACTCTCACCTCTACATTAATGTAACGTTATGAATATGGGTCTAAGATTTATAAATGAAATGAATTGAGCATGTTTCCTTATATATACTAGCGAAAAGACGGGTACTCACGTACCCATCTTCCCGTTCTTTTTATTGCGTTAACGTTTGAAAATTATAAACGTTATTTTTTTTAATGAAATTTTTATTTTGATTAAAACTAAAAATATAAATGTTTGTTGAATTTTAGTGACACCAACAACAATCTTTATTCCTTAAAAAAAAAAAAAATCTTTGTTGTAGAAAAAATTATTTAAGGGTATAATTGAAATAATTTTTTCTACAATAAAGATTATTGTTTTTTTTTTGTGGCTTCATGTCCATGTTTAGAATAAAAATTATTGTTTTTCTCTTTATTGTTTTTTTGTGGCTTCATGGACATGCACAAAGAGAATAAAGGAAAAAAAAATTATTCTCTTTCCGGCTGTTTTTCTCTCTTTATTCTCTTTGTGACTGTTTTTTTTTTCTTTATCATTTAAAAAATGTAACAAACTATTGTTATAAGGTTGATGTTATAATCTGCTACCACAGCTTGGAGGTCAGACTTCTCCATGTTCTTATCAACCGTGGCTTCTATTAATCGAAAAATGATCACAATTCACAAGTATTGCAAAAGTGATTTCTAGAGAAGGCAATTTAATTTTTCTTACTACTTTGCGCTCTTCTTCATTCCTTCTATTGAATGTTGTCTTGACTTTAATATTGTCTCTTCTTCATTGTTGTAATTTGATGTTTCCAATTTTGAATTATTTTTTATTTCCTTTGTAGGTTTTGACAGTAGTATCGATTTAGTGAAAGTGGAAGAATGTTACTTAAGCACACTCTTTAGTCTTCTTCCCCGCAGTGAAACCAAGAAAAACTTATTCAACGAGTTACTTATTTATTTTATTTTATTTGACCATTTACATGTACTCAATTTCTCTTGGTTTTAAAATTTGTCATTGCTGTTTTGTACTTAAATGCAAACATAGATGATCCAACAACCGATGATCTTTAACTTAAATGCAACAATAGTCTTTGTCTTTTATGGAGGGGTTACACTTTTACTGGCTACATAATTTGGCTAGGTAGCGTTTTTGCTTCGATACTACTACAAGGCTGTTTCTTTCTAAACATTTTGTTTTTTACAAAACTTTCTAAGCATTCTTACATCGTATTAATTATTATAAATTATTATGAATTAGGATAGACAAATATAAATCCAATGCATAGATAAACATGATCGGAACTTTGTTGTAACTTTGTTTTGGTTCCTTTGGCACTTCTTGTGCTATAGGTACAAAACTTTTGTTAATATATCTCATTTTAACTTGTTAAAAAAAAAAACATGATACACAAAATAAACAAAATTGTATTTCTTTTTTAAAAGAAATCAAAACTGCCGTACGTGTTATTGATGATCTTTGTAGTATGTTATTTTTTTTAAGTCAGTATGAATATTTAAATTATAGAATATAATATAATTTATTATGAGAAGTATACTATACTTTCAAATATCAAACACTTTTTTATATTATTTTTTATATCAATATTTTTTAGAATTTTTTAAACAAATATTTACCGGTGTTTCGTGTTAATAGCATTTTTAAAATAGATTTTTCGGTGCGTTGCATGGGTATGCACGCTGGTTTTTTATTGAGTAGTTTGACATAATTAGTAGTACTTGTTAAATTGTCGAATTTGATACAATAGATATCAATTTTTACAATTTCGATTTTACACTTAAAGTCATCTTTGAACTAAGTAATCGGAAAAATTGATTTTAGAAACAATTCATTGAATAAAAAAACGGGCTGAATATAAAATCGGTTCGAAAAATTGATTTAGATAAAAAAAGTTAAAAAAATAAAAATAAATAAAAGGACAAACATCTCCCGTTGTTTTTAAGTTAAATATTTATAACAAGTAATTTTTAAGTTTTTTTTTGTTTAACGATTGATCCTTGGTTATAAATTGGATCTTGTTAACGAGTGTCTTCGGAGCATCCTTTAAGGATGCTAAATTAAGTAATTATTCTTTTAAAATGTCAAAGTTTTCAATTTTCAACGTAAATTGCACAAACTTTCATAAAAAGTTACTTTTTAAGGTCCTTAACCAGTGCCCCCGAGGCACTGCTTAACATTTCCCTATAATATTTACATTGTTACCTATTTTAAGTTTATTAAAAAGTATTTATGAACCACTCCCTCCGGTCTCAAATATAAGAAAATATTCATTTTTTAGGTTTATTGAGTAGTTAATGTATCTGGTCTACATTGTAAAGCAGATCCATTAATTATTCAATGAACCTAAAAAAAGAATCTTTTCTTATATTTGAGATCGGATGAAGTATTTAACATTGATGTAGTAGGTTCAAAAGTGCTTATGACATAAAACATGATTTTTTTTTTTAATTTAAGCATAATTTTACAAATAAATATTTCATAGACAATATTACAAATTAATAAATTGATCAATTATTTTTTCAAATCAAGAATGAATAACACATATAAGCCATAGTCTTGAGAGTGGTGAGTTTGGACATACCAACTTAACATTAAACTTCCACATAAACACTTTTTAACTGGGTTTGAGGAAAGTAGTGCATAAATTTTATGACTTACAGAACCAATTTGTAACAAAAAAACTTAAATTGACTAACTTGGTATAAACATCTAACTTAAAGGATCGCATGTGTATTTGACAAAAAAAAAAAAAATACATCTCATATTGAATCTCTATACCTATATATAAATGAGATACATAATTTTGGTTTAGTAAATTTTTCTCCATTTTTACCCTTTATTTAAGGCTAAATGCATTTTTGGTCCCTTAACTGTTTAGATAGTATCGTTTTCGTCCCTTAATTAAAATTCGATTTATTTTGGTCTCTTAATTTCTCTTCGTTACACATTTTGGTCTTTTCCGTTAGTTTTAATTCAAAAACATTAAGTTTTCTTCTGGAATTATTCTCAGATTCTTGTTGTTGAAGGTTGATGGGGATGATATAAAGATGAAAAAGAGGAGAAGAAGATGAAGAAAACCTAACGTTTTTGAATTAAAACTAACGGAAAGGACCAAAATGTGTAACAAAGAGAAGTTAAGGGACCAAAATAAATCTAATTTTAATTAAGGGACCAAAGCGATACTACCTAAATAGTTAAGGGATCAAAAATGCGATTTAGCCTTTATTTAAACTATAGTATTTATAATTTTATCAACTTGATAATTGAATTTAAATTATTTATTAAAAATCAATTAAATTTGACCAAAAAAAAATCAATTAATGTTTAGAACGGTCTTGCTTTACATATAACAAGATAAAGAATCACATAAAAAATTAGTTTCGAGTCACGAGTATTTCAGACCGTTGTTTACGTATATATTGACTTATATATTTTGTTGTTTATGTTATTAATCTAAATGATATGAGTTGATCATATATTTATCATTTTTGTTGATAACAATTTTAAATCTACGCTGTACCATAAAAAATCAGTTGGTTCCACATAATTTTTTTTTGTGTAATATCAATATACTTTATAAAAAAATAAAAAATGTGCTATATACAAATACTATCAATTTAAATTAATAAATATCTTTTATTTTTAACAAAAAGAAAGCATACAACCGAAAATTAAAGATAAGAAAATGTGGTGAAAGTGAAACCTTAATTATTGTAACCAAAAACACTTTCCATTTATTTATGTGAGAGTTTGAGAAAGTAACGAAATTGAACATTGTGTAGGAGTTCTTACCCTCAGAAACTGAGCAAACGAATCCCAAAGACCAAAACCATGAACTGAGCGAAATCCCATTCACGAAACCCTAGAACGATAATTCCTTCGTTAATTGGATCATAAATCTCAATCTCCGCCGAAAAGATTCAACAACAACGATAATGGATCTTCAATTGAAATCCAGTTGTAGCGGATGCGGTGAAACCACCGGTCTCTACGGAAGCAATTGCAAGCACTTGACTATTTGCGCCCCCTGTGGCAAAACCATGGCGGAAAATCGCTCTAAATGCTCCACTTGTGGCGCGTTGCTCACTCGTTTGATTCGAGTACGATTAGGTTTATTTAATTTTTCGAAATTAGGTTTTTGAAACTGTGCAATTCTTATGATGATTTTTTGTGTTACAGGAGTACAATGTTCGTGCTAGTTCGGCGAATGATAAGAATTATTTTATTGGAAGGTTTATGACTGGGTTGCCTGATTTTTCAAAGAGGAAAAGTGCTGAGAATAAATGGTCTTTGCAGAAAGATGGATTGAAGGGTCGTCAAGTTACTGATGCTACAAGGGTATTCTAATTTGTTCTTGGATTATTGCTTTGTCTTTGTGGCTTTCATGAATTATATTTAGAAGAACTTATGAAGCACATACACGACACCGGACACACTGGCACGTCGACATTGGTAGTAATTTAAGAAAATAACAAAATTCAATGTAATCACATGTGTCGGTGTCATACACCGGAAGACATGTCTTCGATCAGAAGTAACGGTGCTAAAGAGAGAATAACTGCCTAAAAACACCATGTATACTTGATGTATTTTTTAGAGTAAGCATTAAATTTCAAAGAGGTCCCTGACTCTGTCAAATTTTACTTATATTATTTGAGAGTGCCTTGCAAAGTCAAAGGCAAATTTGGTAGTTTGCTATTTCTTTATTACACCAACTAGCATATCGAACATGTTTTCAGCCCGAGTGCGAGAAAACTGGCTTTTATGGGGGGTTCATTAATTCCTATATATAAACAAAAGAATTGCATTTAAGCGAATTGTATTTTATTAATAGTATGATGAATACCAAAGCCATCATGTCATGGTAATGTTGGGTCAAAATATTGAGTTGTTTAATTGATGATTGTTGTGGACATGAAAATATGATTATGTGTTTGTCATGAAGAAAGTGAATAATTGCCTCTGGGTTGTAATACTAATAGGTCATTTTTTTCTTTTCTTTTTTGTTCATGTGTGATTTGGTGTTGCATTACATAGGAGAAATACAAGAACAGGCCTTGGCTCTTGGAGGATGAAACAGGTCAGTCCCAGTTTCAGGGTCATCTTGAAGGTTCACAATCAGCTACGTATTACCTGCTAATGAAGGAAAAGAAGGAGTTTGTTGCCATTCCTGCTGGTTCCTGGTATGTTTGTTAAGGATTGTGTTTGTGGCTGCTTTTTATCTTGTTATCTGTGTTTGTTACTGCTCAAAGACAGTAGGATGATGCGAAGTTTGTCATGCCTTTTTTTAGGTACAACTTTAACAAGGTCGCGCAATATAAGCAATTGACTTTAGAGGAAGCAGAAGAGAAGATGAAAAATAGGAAAAAAACTGCTGATGGGTATCAAAGATGGATGATGAAAGCAGCAAATAATGGGCCAGCTGCATTTGGTGAACATGGGAAGTTAGATGACAAGGAGAGCAATGCAGGTGGTGGGAGAGGCCGTAAAAAGACTGGTGATGATGAAGATGAAGGTCCTTCCTCTGATAAAGGAGAGGAAGATGAAGACGAGGAAGTAGATAGGAAGAAAAGACCGAATAAAAAAAATACCTTTGACGATGATGAAGAAGGTCCAAGGGGAGGGGACCATGATGAGGATGATTATGATGTTGAAAAGGGTGAGTATCTTTTGCCTTGTTTGTTTTATATTTTTTTTATGAATCCATGTTGAAGGTTATCAATTTACTTCTAGTTAGTTTTATGTAGCGAACAATTATTTTACAGTATACATTATGTCATAAATTACAAAACACTTTAATGAGTTTGTGCTGTGGATCTATTCACCTAGAGGAGGATAGCGCAGAGAGTAATAAAGAAATCAAATTGATTGGTTCTTGAAAGTTGACTCGGCATGAATTGAAATCTTTCAAAACACTTTAATGAGTTTGTGCTTATTCTTTCTGAGTATAGTTGTACTTGTACATCTGTTACAGGTGATGATTGGGAGCATGAAGAGATTTTCACTGATGATGATGAAGCTGTTGGTAATGATCCCGAGGAAAGGGAAGATTTGGCTCCCGAAGTTCCCGCTCCTCCTGAGATCAAACAGGTTAGTTTTCAGTCCACAAATTCTTTTACTTGAGATACGTCAGTTATATATTGCCCTCTCTATGTCATGGCTAATTCTACAATTGATTATATATTAAATATGTATTTATTTATGGACTTTTATCCTTCATAAGAAGGATTTAACTAAATGAAAGGTAATTAAATTGTTAGAGGTAAAAAGAGAGACGATGGAAACTATAGGCCAAACCATAGAGGTAATGACTGAGATTTGAGGTAAATGGTCTATCATTGGACCTTAATACCGATTACATGGCATGGTTGGTTTTGTCGTTGTTGTGAAAATTGTTGTCCAATAAAGTAGCTAAAGCATTTTATCCCTGTTAAAGAGTTGCAAATCGGATAAAAGATGGCCTAACGATGTGTTTATAAGTGGGGGTAATCCTCAAGCCGGTTATGTGGGGTTGTGTTAGGCCCAATCACAATTTCTAAGAATCCCGTCACTCTCTAGATGGATTTATTTGATCTGGTTGATTATATTGATAACTTTTTATATTTTCTCTTACTATTTATTATTTTCATTCTTATTTCTTGATACAGTTAGTTTCCTTAGATAGAGGAGATTCACAGCTGTGATCTCTCTCAATCCCTGATATTTTTTTCCTTTTATGTTCAACTTGTATATATTTGTTGGATAACGAGTGCCTCTAGGGCACTCTTTAAGGATTCCAAATTAAGAAAGTATTCTTTAAAAAAGTCAAACACTTCAATTTCCAATGCATTGAATACACAAATTTTTATAAAACTTGCTATTTAAGGTCCTTAAAGAGTGCTCCGTTAGCATTTCCCATATATGTTTTGTATCATATGCAAAGTCAATCACGTTCATTGGTGGGTTGGCTTGTTAAAATTATACAACAACAACCACCAATCCTTGTTCCACTTAGTGGGGTTGGTGGGTGAAAAATTATAATTCACTAAAAATCCAAGTTAACGTAGCTTGTCTCACTTAATCAGTGAGTTAACTAAGAATCTAAGATGCTGGGTTGAGCCGTTTTTCAAAAAAGAAATAAAAGAAACAACACTTTGCCCATGTTCATCCCTCTTTACAATAACACCTACAAGTCACCCTTTTTTTTTGTTTTTTTTCTTCCTACCTCCATTTTCTTCCTCCTTCTACTTCATTTTCATTTTTCATATTAGCTTTATCCATTCCTGCTATCAATTAGTTCTTATTCATTAATCTAATCTTGAATTCACTTTTTACAAGCCACAAGTAAGTTGTGTTTAGATACAATGATAGATGTTTTTAGTAGGTTAAATGTACCTTTCTAGGGCAGTCTCATGATTTCTACCTTGAGGACTAGGCAATCACTTATGGGTGCCTATATTGATGGGTTTCCCAAATACAAATACAAAGTCTACAGGTTTATTTTTGTATGCTCAACTCTAGACAGAAAATAGAGGAGAAAATTTCAGGAGAGAGAAAATGTGTTCTGAACTAAGAAGTCTCGTGTAATCTTTGTTTGTGGGTTATACCTTGACCTAACAAAAAATGGTTTTGTCCATCTGTTTTATAAGGGGATACACACAATGCATCATGCTCTTTTTCTTCTGTTATTTCCCTTCTTTCATCTATAAAATACATTCCCTTGCTAGATAGGAGCAAACTCCTGTCAGTTACTCTTGTTTGTATGTGAGTTGGGTTACATTTTGATCCAGTTTTAGGAACCTAACTAGGGACTGATGGCAGGCATACTTTATATTTATATCTTTGGGGACTTATACATATCTAATATAACATGGAGTGGATGAGGACAATTCCATATTTGGTTTCTTTGGTGTTGTTGATTCAAGCACTCCTTGTTAAGTAACTCTTTTAATCATAATTGCAGGATGATGATGAGGAGGAGGAGGATGAAGATAATGAAGAAGGGGGAGGCCTGAGTAAATCTGGGAAAGAGCTGAAGAAGCTGCTTGGGCGAGCTGGTGGTCTAAGTGAATCTGAGGACGACGACGACGACGATGACGACGATGTATGGGTTTTATTCCTTCTTTTTCTTTTCACTTCTCCCTTTCCTTTTACCAACTTTCGATTTACTACAATTTTTATTGTTCTTTGCTCCACTTATAAGATGAAAGATAAGCATAGCTCAGTGCAAATTACACTCCCTTTATGGTGTGCTACAGATAGCTTTACATTTTCTGTAACTTCTCTATTGAGGAAGTGGCTGATTAGTTCCAACTTTACTGCCATTTTTAAATCCTTGCCCATGGCTTGGACTAGATTTCAGCATATCTCATTAATCAGTGGATCAATTTTATTTGTCTAGATTGATGACGAAGATGGTGTTCCTGCTGTGACTGCTACTAAGCAGAAGGAACCTAAGGAAGAACCTGTTGACAACAGTCCTTCAAAACCTACAGCAACAGGACCTGCTCGTGGAACACCTACTTCAAAGTCTTCAAAGGCGAAAAGAAAAGCAAACGAGGAAGCAAAGCCTTCTGTTAGTGTACCACCAAAGAAGGTGAAGACAGAAAATGTAAGTCATTGCCTTTTGTTGGCTAGCTTAATAATGAGGGCTCCTTTTATTATAATTGTTGCTTTGGTTTACCTTTTCATTAACGTTAGCTGTTACGAGAACATTGTAAAATACAGAATTGAACAATTAAGTTGGACTGTAGCTTATTTAAGGTACATTTTCTTTGTGAAAATATTTTTTATCTTCGTTTCCTAAAATTTGTGTTATTCTTGCTTGGTAATAAAGAAAAAGAGACTCTTGAAGTGAACAATTGTCTTACATTTCTGGAAACAATGAAAATGCAAAAGAACTATGTCCATTATTTCCTGAAACACATCATTCCTAGCTAGCACTTGATCTTCTTTCTGTCACAATGACTCACTTTAGAAATCTCTTCTCTCATTGTTAATAAGTAAAACTAACACAAATTTTAGGAAATGATAACAGAAAATGTTTTCACAAAGTAAATGGACCCTTGGAAACCAGATATTTTTAAAACCAAAGGCGAAGCAAGTTTGTTGGGAAACTGTTTTTTGAAATGGTTTGGACAACTAAATATTGTAACATCCTGTATAGTATGATTCTAAAAGATAAACTAAGATACTCTAATATAAAATTAAAAATATTATGAGATATTTAATATATTCCAACACATCATACAATATATTATGAAAAAACTTGTCGGAGAACTTTTTATTTTACAAATAACTTAATTTTCAGAGCGTTTTCCTATTGCTGTTGTTAAAATTCTTCATTATTTTATAGAATCAGGAACCAAAATCTTCTGCAAAAGATGTCAATGGATCTTCGTCCAAAAGTAATGCACCTTCAAAAGGTACACCACCACCGTCATCAAACGCTGGGTCTTCTAATGCAGCTTCTGGACCTGTAACCGAGGAAGAAATTAAGGCTGTTCTAATGCAGAGGACTCCATTAACCACACAGGAGCTTGTAGCTAAATTTAGGGCAAGATTAAGATGTAAAGAGGTATGTTCTAATTTTTCTTTATCCTTGTTTAAACTGAATATGTTTGCTTAGCCATTCTAAATTTCACTATCTTTACACAGTCCATCCAATCCTTCTTTTCTTGCTCCCTCCTCCCAGAAGCCCAAGGCTAATTCTTGATCAACATTTGGTCAAAATTTAGATATGGTTCCTCCACCCCATAGTAATTTTCATATTATGTCATTTCACACAAATTAAAGAGAGAGTTCCTTTGTTTTGGATGGATGATTGGATATATGAAGTATAAACGTGCGAATCCTTATGACACCTTTTCTTAGCCCGAGGCAGTCATGTATTAATATACAACATTTAAAAATAATTTCACTCATGATTTGTAGCCAATTTCAAATACCCGACTAGACCAATTTGCTGATATAAATAACTGTCCAGAAAAAGGAAAACATATTTTCCTTGTTGAACCAGAATGAGTTGATCAAAATCAGTGAACTGTTCTAACATCTAAAATTTAGAACTTTTGGTTAAAATTTCAGTCTCTGACCTAATATAAGCCCATTTGATGGAATAACAGAAAAACTAAATAGTTTAAGATAAGGGAGAAAAAGCCCACAGTTGATTTGCTCAAAATCAAATAGTATTAGTTGCAGCATTAAGTTTAAAATAAGGGTGGAACATATGCTTCCTCCCCTTTTCTAGCGGGATGCGAGACTTGTTCCCACTTCCCAGCTAGTATAACTGTCTTCTCTTGTTTGTAAACTGCATAACTATTTACTTGCTCTTTTTTCATGTTATCTGGTTGGATGGATAGTAATTGGTCAGAACATTGACCAGGAACTCTCATCAGTTTATTTTTTAAAACATGGCTGAACATTTCACGTGCTTGTTTGTTATGTGCAGGATAAGGAAGCTTTTGCTAATATCCTGAAGAGAATCTCTAAGATACAGAAAACCAATGGATCCAGTTATGTTATCCTGAGAGAGAAGTAACTTTGCAATATCCAGTGATTGATTGTGTTGGAGGATATGCTAATACACCATTGGCAGCTTATACCGGTTAATATCAGATAACTTTCAGTGTGCATTATCTTCGAGGTGCCAAGAGAAGTTTGATATTATTTTAGTAAGTTGATGACCATTACGCGTACGAATTTTGTTATTCTTGAAAAAACAGATTTCGGAGTGTTGTATTGGAAATGGAGATGGTGTTATACTAATGCATTGCATAGACAACTTATACCAATTAATTCCTTGAAAAAAAGCTTATACTAAATAATGATATGATAGATTCAAATTGTACAATAGTAGTAATGCATACGCATATTTATCATTACCTTTCATGTTGTATAACGATAACAATTTTCTAAACAAATGTTAGTTGATAAAAATTTCATGACATAGCAAATAAAAATTAATATTTTTTAAAATAAATTGACTTTGAAATAATTGATTTTAATGAAACTGGTTTTTATTTTAAAAATGATATATCGAAAGTGGTGTTAGAAAAACTAATTTTGTTTGAATGCTAAAATAAAACTAGTTTTAATTGGAAAGATAATGAAAATCAATTTTTGCAAGCAACCGTAATTTTGAAGCAAAATATAGACAATAACTGTAATTTCTGACTAAGTACTATACTTGAGACTTGTTTATTAGTAGTTGTTTAGTGAGTAGTTCATCCATTGAATTTCTTTTATTTTATTGCAAAGTCATACGTTGATATCAATTTTTTTTGTTAAATCAAGGCAATGTTGGAATCTAACTTCATATTTAGCTTGTTGTACCCGCAATGTATATCTTGTGCTTTGTGGGTGTTTCTTTATATTGAAAATTTATTTGTTTTTTCAAAAAAATAAATATATTATTTGCTTTTTGGAAGAAAAAAAATCATGACCTTAAGGCAATCATCTATTTTAAGCAGCACAATTTTGAACTTATGAATAAAAATTAATTTACAATTCGTGAATGTATATTAATATTTAAAATTTACAAGTTTATGGTAATTTTATAAATACAACAAAATATGAGTTAACAAGTCGATCCAAATAATCTAAATACGATAGCATTACTTATGCAATGTTATGAACAATATTAATATGATGTGGATGTCCATATTTCACAAGGCTTTCTATGTTCCTTAACTCCTAAGAATGAATGCCTATATTCATTGTTAATGACACTTAGTTTTAGTTTTATGGCTCTTCATGTACTTGTAACTTACCACATTTGTGTCCTATAAATAAGACTTATATCTCAATATAAAGAACACACTTGAGAAGCAATACAATATATTCTCTTGTTCTCTCTTTATCCATTTCTCTCTACTCTTCTATGTTGTACAATATCTTGCATTATTTTTGATTAATTTCATAACACGTTATCAACACGAATCTCTATGATAAGATTGTTTCTTTCTTCTTTTTACGATAATTTGTTGTTGCTCAACAAATTATATTTGGTTTTAGTGGATGATAGTTACCTTTTTCGAGGACTGTGTTCCCAGGATTCACACCGAAACATATAACTGCTATTCATAGTACATAATACTATTCTTCCCTAAAATTAATTCCATATTTTATATGTTTAATAAAAGGTGTTAAAATATATATACCTACGATACACAATTTGAAGTGTGGAACTAACTTCAACGGTTAATTTAGAATCTCTTCAACTATATATGTACACTTAAAATGAGTATAGTAGTTTTATTCTTGAATATTGATTTAGTATATTGAAATTTATTTTTCTATAACATTTGTTGTTGTATGGTTGTTTATTTGTTGATGGTTTTAATTTAACTTAGGCAATAAAAATTCATGAAACTTATTGGTTTTGATTTTACACATAAATTTTGTTGAAAAGGAAAAAATTATTAGTTTTGTATGATTATCTTATCTTTATTTGTTTATTCTCGTCAAATTTTGAAAGAATTAGCATTGAAGCATTCTTGAAGGATTACAAACAAGAAAGAATTGTTCTTGATCATTATGAAGATCATGAGTGCTATAATTCCTGAAGAATTAAAAAAAATATCCCTGAAGGATTGCAAACAATCAAATTTTATCATGGTTTATGAAGGTTTGAGGTATATATAGTTCTTGAACAACTAAAATTTAATAGTAAAGAAATATTGTATCAAAATATGGTTTAATTACCTTGGAAATTATATTGCTAGAAATTTTATTCTTCTCGTCATTTTTTTTCTCACTAATCTATTCACGATCAACATGATTATCCTGTCATTTTCTTTCTCATTGTTTTTGTTTTTAGCTTTGTTTGATTATATTAGATATATTGTGTATTATCGGTCACAAAGAGACACAAGCATAAAAATTTGCATTCATTACAATGAAAAATGATGGCGAATTCAGATAAGCAAAACAAGAACTTACCAAAAAACTTATCACTGAAATTTTACTATTGGATGTACATGGTATAGACTTATGTTTGCTTTGCATATAGTCACTGTAAGTCCCTCCCAACCATCTCTTGTTGTTATTTGTTTTAATTAAGTTCATGAAAATATTGTTTTCTTGGCTTCTTATCACCTATTGTTTATTTATCAATTTTGAATTGAATTAGATTATGAGCAACACTTTTTGTCTTCTTGGATATGGATATTAGTGCTACTTTCTAAATTGTGGTGTTTTATCTTCTGAAATTAATTTAGAGAAAAATATTACATTAGATGTTATTCTAATGATCGATAATTGTATCTAAATATGAAATATGTTTCTTTTCATGTTGGAGTTTTTACACATTAGGAGCTATTACCATCATGAGTAGCATGTTAAAATATCCATAATTGTTCATGTGCTATACTTATACTTGTAACTGTTTCTTTATTTTATGAGCATAATCAAATCATTTGACATCATTTGATGTACTGATCATTGCATCATACCCGTGAGTATACTTCCTATGTGTAAACAGAAGAAGAACTAAAGTTTAACATTGAAAAATTGCTCAAACAATGAAGATATTTTATGATATAGTTCTTGAAAAACTACTATTTTTTTCTTGTGATATTAATGCATCCCTGAATGATTACTCAAAGAATGAATATTGTTTTTGTTATCATTGTTTATAAAGATTTGAGATATAGTTCTAGAAGAACTAATAACTTAATATCAAGCATTCTTTTAGAAAATTTACAAAATGACAAGTTAATGGTACGAATGTACGATTGAGTGTTCTCTCCTAGGTATAGGGTTTCTTCTCCACTAAGCTTGGGCTGCTGTGTTCATTCAATTTGTGGCCGGAATTCTGAATCCTTGTGAGTGTTTATGTTCATCTGGCTTCTTTTAGAAGATCTAGATGATTTTCTAGGTTCCTATCTATAGCCTCCCGTATGGGTAATGTTATCAATAATCCTGTGATCATGATGTAATGTCGGGACCTGATAATCAGGTTAGCAGAGGAAAATGAGTGTGATTAGCTGGAATTGTCGGGGCTTAGGTAGCCCGAGTGCAATTCCTAATTTAAAGTACCTAATTCGGTTCTATAAGCCGGCTATCCTCTTCTTAAGTGAGACATTAGTCTATCGAAATAAAATCGAGGAATTTCGTTATGTGCTTGGTTTTTCTAATTGCTTTTCTGTTGATCGTGTTGGTAGAAGTGGTGGTTTAGCTTTTTATTGGAACTCTTCTCTTAACTGTCAAATTATTGATTATTCTCAAAACCATATTACAACATACTCTCATGCCTATTATACCGGGGGGGTCCTATTATACCGGGGCGAGGATTGAGACAAGGGGACCCCCTTTCCCCTTATCTTTTTATTATGTGTGCAGAAGGGCTTTCGTGCCTTATTAAGCGAGCTGAAGCACAAGGAGAGCTCAGAGGTACTTCTGTTTGTAGAGGTGCTCCGCAGGTTACTCACCTCCTTTTTGCGGATGATTGTTTCTTGTTTTGCAAAGCGGAGACGCGCCAAGACTGCATTATGAAAGATATTCTCACTATGTATGAAGCAGCGTCGGGGCAAGCCATAAGTCTCCCTAAGTCCGAAATCTTTTACAGTCGAAATGTGCTTGAGGATCTGAGGAATGAGATTACGTCTATTGTGGGTGTTCAAGCCATGTTGGGCACAGGTAAATATCTTGGCCTCCCGTCGATGGTGGGAAGAGATCGTAATTCTGTCTTTTCTTATATCAAAGACTGTGTCTGGCAAAAAATCAATTCGTGGAGTAGCAAGTGTCTCTCAAAAGAAGGGCGAGAGGTGATGATTAAATTTGTGTTGCAAGCTATCCCATCGTACGTGATGAGCATTTTTCTGCTACCTACATCATTAATATCTACCATAGAGAAAATGATGAATTCTTTCTGGTGGGGGACCAGAGGTGCTACGAATCGAGGTATACATTGGTTGTCCTAGGAGAAGCTTTCTATGCACAAGACGCACGGAGGAATGGGCTTTAAGGACTTAACTGCATTCAATTTGGCTATGATTGGAAAACAAGGTTGGAAATTCATGTTTGAACCAAACTCTTTGGTGTCTCGTATCTTCAAAGCTAGATATTTTCCCAACAATAATTACCTGAATGCAAATTTGGGACATAACCCGAGTTATGTTTGGAGAAGTATCTTGAAAGCTAGATTTATTGTGCGTGGTGGGGCTCGGTGGTGTATAGGAAATGGAGAATCAATACCTATACTTAATGAACCTTGGTTGGTGAATGGGGACAGAATTGAAGACAATATTGTGGGCGCTCACTTTGTTAGCGGTTTCTCTGTTAGTAGCTTAATTGATCACAGTTCGAAGACTTGGAATTATGATGTGATACAACAAGTATTCAGCCCGGATATTGCAGTGTCTATTGTTCGCACACCTCCTGTAGCGCAAGTTACAGAAGATAAATTAGTATGGAAGGCAGAAAAGAATGGGGTGTATTCAATTAAGAGTGCATATCGGATTTGTGTTGAGGACATAGTTGACACGTCCCATCTTCGAAGACCGGGCAAGTGGTCTGATATTTGGAGCTTGAAATGCCCTCCGAAAATTAAGAATTTAATCTGGCGTATTTGTCGCGGTTGTCTTCCTACGCGCGTTAGACTCCAAGATAAAGGGGTGCATTGTCCGTTGAATTGTGTTTCGTGTGAGGCTGGTTCTGAAGATCTGCATCATGTGTTTTTTAACTGTCCATTTGCAGTGCAGGTTTGGCAGCGTAGCGGCCTTTGGCAGGTGATTCAGCAAGCGCTTCAGCACACTGTGACAGCAGCAGAGTTCATGTTTCAGCTGCTGCATAATTTGCCTTCTGATAGCAAACAACGTTTTGTTGCAAATATTTGGAGTCTTTTGAAACACGGGAACCTTAAGCTTTGGGATGACGCTTTAGAAACGGATGCTCAGGTTGTGGATCGTGCTATTAGAATGTTGGAAGATAGCAAACAATTGTCATGTAAACACTAGCAGTTTGCATTTTACTTATGGCAGCATCACCAATTATGATTCGCACATCACATCATGTCCGGGGCAAAGACATCAGAATGCTCCTGTTATTGCAGAAAGCTCAGTGCACAATCAGGTCCAATGGCAGTCCCCTTCTCATGGTAGAGTAAAATGTAACGTGGACGCCGCGTTTTCGGATCAGCGGAACATCACGGGGGTTGGCATTTGCATAAGAGATGACGAAGGTACGTTTGTCTTAGCTAAAGTGATTCCTATTTCCTCACTGTGTTCAATCTCCATGGGAGAAGCTCTAGCTCTATATCATGCCTTGGAATGGTTGAGTGACATGTCCTTTGACCATGTTGATTTTTGCTCCAACTCAAAGGTTACCGTGGATGTCACAGAAACTGGTTATATCCTTACGGCATGCCGACGGTTGTTTACCACACACTTTACAAACTCTAAGGTCGAGTTTAGTAGGCAACAAACAAATGAGGTAGCTCACACCTTAGCGGGGGTTGTCACATTATCAGTTAGGCCTAAGATTTATTATCATGTACCTCGTTGTATTGAACATTTTATTAATAGTGAAATGCTATAGGCATCCTTGTTTAAAATAAATAAATAAATAAATAATTCTTGATACAAATCAATATATTCAAATTTGTTTTTTTTTAGAGGAAATCAGTATATTCAATTTAATTATTTAAAAAAGCTGTCAATTTTTCCTTTAAAAAAAATTCTTTAGTGTCAAATTTGATGACCTAATTTAATTTTATCAAAACCCCTGAAAAATAATCACAAGAGATTATCGGAGCCGTATTGTGAGAAATGACGAGAGCTTACACTGTAAAGGGGAAAAAGCGAAAGAACAAAGACGCAGCCACAAAGCACGACCATGAACAAGAAGAAGAACAACAAATTCAACCAACACCGAAGAAACCAAATCGTCAGAACGAGGAACAAAGTGAGCCAATAGCAACAACAACAGAGGAATCTGAACTTCCTGGTATTCCAATTACTCCTTTGAATGAAAAGAATAGCGATAAACAAGGTGTTATTTTCATTCTCGAAAAAGCTTCTTTAGAAGTCGCTAAAGTTGGCAAGGTACTTTGGTTTTTATTTTGTTAAATTGATTTACGATTTGTTTATATGATAAGTGTTTGTGTTATATAAGTTGCAAAGTAAGTTTTTTTACTCAAACAGGACTTATCTGAGAAAGGTTATGAAAAGGGCTTGTTACATGTCTATAACTTGTTTTCAGCTTATCTTATTTGAGTTTATGTACTGGTATAAACACGCGTGAGTTGTGACCTTGTTTGAGAGAATTTTTAAAAGCAGCTTATGAGCTTATGATACGTACAGAAGTTGTTTTCAGCTTATTTCTAAAAGATTTTACACGATAGTTTGTGAAAACAACCTACAGACTCTAATCGATTTGACTTTGTTTTATCTTGTTTTACGTAACTAGCTTATTCATCTGCGCTTATGTTATATAAGCTGCAAAGTAAGTTGTTCATCTTAACATGGCTTATCTGGGAGAACTTATGAAAAGGCTTATGACATCTCTATAAGTTGTTTTTCAACTTATTCTTATGAGCCCTGGAGGATAGCTAAAATGAAAACAGTTTGATTTTTTTTTCTTTCTTTCTTTTGTATTAGAAACAGGTTATTCATATAGTCTCTGTAATTTTATTTTTTTTATAATTTCAACCGATTGTTATCGTTAAATCATCAAAACCATTGGATTTTAATCAAATTACTTCTAAAATCACATAAATAATTGATTGTGATTTGTTTCCAGGGTAAATTTTTGGCTGATAATGCATCAAAACTATGCACTTATTTAATTATTGTTTTTAACTATCAAAGATCTCAGGCAAGATTGATTTCACAGAAAGTAGAGGTGTATAATATTCTGTTACGTACACACACAGAAAGTAGAGGTGTAATATTCTGCTACGCACACACTTATATGATAATCGTTTATGAGAGGTGTAAAATTCTGTTATGTACACACTTATATGATAATCGTCTATGCTATAACCGCTTGATTAAACGGTTATCCAAACAAGGCCTTCATTCACATAGTCTCTAAATGTTTTTATAATGTCAGTTAATTATTAGAAACATTTGACTCTACTCTTAATTACTTCTAAAGTTACATATATGATTTTTTAATGGGATAAAATTTTACAATGATAATGTATCAAAAGTTAACACTTGTATTAATATTGTTTTTTACTAGCAAAGATGTTGTGATGCTTTGGTATTGCGAGTAATAATGATTTTGAACTGTGTCTACAGACATATCAGCTGTTGAACTCTGATGAGCATGCCAATTTCCTCCGCAAACATAGCAAGAATCCTGGTGATTACAGACCTGACATTTGTCATCAGGTTGGTTCCAAACTGTTTTTATCAATTGTATTCTCACTACTTTCTGTTACCTAGTTTGATGTTTATGCTGCTAGATACCACCAGGAGAACAGACCCCGCTTGAATCGGGAAAACACTAAAGATAAATATAACGTTGCTAACGAATCTACTTGGTTTGCTTCACGCTAAATATGATAAATACTGCAAGCTCCATTCAACTGCATTAACCAACAAATACTGCGAATCAAATTATTGTTTAGGTTATTAGAAGAACAATCATGCTTAATAAGATTAACCATAACCTTGAAATCTGATTCTATTAGGATATTTGTAGAACCTCACATTTAGCTAAGCTAAGCCACAGTAATTAAGCGCTCTTCCTCAAAGCTTTAATGTATTGTCTTGTTCCACAGCCTTCCATGGCCTGATTGGAAGGGCTCCTCTCTCCCTCAAAGAATGTACAATGTTGGTCTTGAATATTTGTAGTAATTATTGGGCTTAAATATGTTTTAAGTCGTCGAAATACAATTTTTTTTTTTTTGCTTTTGGACCACCAAGTTTTTGACTCGGTTATGAAAACTTGTCAACTTTGATTCTGTAGCTAACTCTTATGTTGAGAGATTAATATTAGATGAGATATGACCCAAAAATGTGTTTATATGTGGAACACATTCCCCAACCTACAAGCTGACTTTGTTGGGTTGGTTAAGGCATAATCCAAATTTTAAGATAGTATCATAGGCTATCCAAGATTCGTTGGGCTTGCTATTAGGCCACTCGGATCACGCTCTAGATATACAGAATTGAGGGTGTGCTTAGGGTCCCACATTGGATGGGATATGGCCTGAAACTGTTATAAGTAGGAGACATCTCTCATATTACAAGACAGTTTTGTAGGATTGATTTAGCATTGACTGAAAATTTAAGACTCTGTCAGTCTAATTATACTCTAATTGTGTCTTGCGCCTATTTTTCTGATCTATTGTTCTCAACTCAGCTCTGTGTATACTATTGCTGGCATCTCTCTCAAAGGGCTTTTTAGCAATCTTTAATTCTAGATAGCTACTGACCAAGTCAATGTCAGGGTCCAAAGTGCATAGTACAAGTAATTTTTTTTACATATGAATGGCAGTGAAGAGGAGCACAATCAAATCTTAACAAACTGACCAACCATGAATAATGAAGTAAGATGTAAAACAAATGTGTCCCAATGCTACATTCACAATTAGCCAACTATCAGTGCCGGTTAGCTTGCTTTAAAAGGACAAAGTATGTCCTGGCATGTCTCATGTTGATTGTGAAACATAAATCTATGACCAGATTTTTGCTTTCTTCCCATGCATTTTTTTAGAATAGAAAATCTAGATGAATTAAACCACTCAGCTTCTCCACAATATAGTGAAAGCTTGAATCATCGCTTCGGTAAAATTGAACCAAACCGTTAAGAGCATATATAATGTTAGAACAAGATTTGTGTTCTTCAAACATTTTGGTCGGTCCATCATTGCCACATGTGGATTCAAGAACAGCCATGTAGTTTTACTCTAATGCAAAAATATAATGTTTTTTCTTAATTTATTCTAAGTGGGTCCCACACGGTTTTCCTTCCCCAGCCGCAGCCCCACCCCACTTCCCCTCTCTCCTGTTTTCTTCTTTTTCTGACAAGTTATTGCGGAAAACAGTGTTCTCCCGTGTTCTTCAGGGAGAACGGTTCTCCAACATGGCTTCCATGTCATTCCACTCCAATGGGATAGAACATAAAAACAAGTTCTCATAGCCTCAAGAACATAGCATAGAACAGCGTGGGAGATGCTCTAACAGGTCTTCTCAAACCGAATTGATTTAAAGGTTCAATGCGCGAGTTATGTGTTTCTGAATCCAAAGATTGAGAACACAAAGTTAGAGATACAAAACTGTGTGATGACATCAACGAGTTTTAGAAAAAATGAACAAAAGAAAGATAAAATAAGGGAGAGAGTGAAGTGTCTGCGACAGTGCCAGTGAAGGAGAGGCCACCAACCCAAAGGGAAGTGTGAGGTGCTTCCATATAGAGGCCACGACGATGGGGGAGGCCGTGTCCGAGGCTGACGACTAAAGGCATTGTCCCCGTCTGATGGAGACATGTCGTTGGATAGTAAAAAGGGCATTTCTTCTTCTCTTATTCTTTTTAACAAATTTTCGTATATTGCCACAACTTACTCCTTGATTTGTATTCAACTTTCATTTATTTCTATTTATCACCATTTTTCGTTGAGGTGCTAAAACTCTAGGTTGTTGGTTCAAGGCAGTGTGTATGACTTTAAAGGCTTGAAAGACCATGGATACGTGAATATTGTTTGAGGCACTTCTGATTTTTGGTCCAATTTGGTTCAGTTTATGGATACAATTCAGTTGACCACATTTTTGCACACCCCTAGCTACAGGACCAAAACTGATACATTTCTAAAAATTAAGGACAAAAACGAGACAAAGTTTTGGGGGATCAAAAGCAAATATTATCATATTTTGAGGAATAAAAAACATTTAAGCATAACAACTTTAAATCTCATTTGATATAAAATGTTGTTTTCAGGCACTTCTATCTATTTTAGATAGCCCGCTAAATAAAGCTGGGAGGTTGAAAATGGTGTACATAAGGACTGAAAAAGGTGTTCTTATAGAGGTTAAGCCCTATGTTCGTATTCCAAGAACATTCAAACGGTTCGCTGGTGTCATGTGTAAGTTTTAGCTATTCGACTGTGTTAACACTTAGGATTACTATCTTGTGTGTGCCTGCATGATTTTCTTTTCCAGAGGAAAATGAATAATCTGTCATTTGTTGCTTTTATACATTGTTGTTTTGCAGTGGAACTGCTTCAGAAATTGAGTATAACTGCTGCTGGAAAACGTGAGAAACTTCTCCGCACGATCAAAAACCCCGTAACCCAGTATTTGCCCGTCAACTCTCGAAAAGCAGGTTAGTTATTGTTGTTGCCCAATGGTTTAAAAAATGACTCCATTCAGTGTTGTCAATTGTTGATCGCAGAAAATAACAGTTCGGTCATATTCTATTATGCTACAATGCTATAGTATTAACAGCACTATAGCCACTATTTAACAACACCTTGCACTAATAGTTGGTGGGAAACCAATAGCGAATTGTTCAAATTCCGCTTTGCTATAGCGCTGCTATTTGACAACACTGATATCATGAAGGCCGCATGTTTATTTCATTTGATTAGATAGACAGTGGAATTGGATCTGATTTGTATTCAATTTGTTTCTTCCTTTTTGTACACTGTTGTGTTTCTCTTCTCTTAAAAAAATATAAGTAATTGTTTCCTTTGAATGTTAGGTTTATCTTTTAGTTCAGAGAAGCTGGTAGACATGAACAACTATTTGTCAACAATTCCAAGCAATCAGGACCTTGTCTTTGTGGTACTCCCTAGCTCAATTTTCGAATTCCTTTACCTATTTATCTCAGTTGATGATTAACTTTTGAATAATCTAATTTAAGGTAGGAGCAATGGCACATGGGAAGGTTGAGACAGATTACACAGATGATTATATAGCTGGTATGTTATCCTTGTATTCACTTTTCCTTAAATTTGGTCCGAAAACTAAGAAGCTTGTTTGGATTGGCTAATTTGAGTTTATCTATTGTCATAAGCATTTGTGAGACTGTTTGGAAGAACTTGTGAAAACAGCTTTTGACATCCCATAAGCTGTTTTCAGCTTATTTCCTCAAGCTCTCCAAGATAGCTTATGAAAACAACCTATAACTTGTATGAAGATAATTTGACTTTATTTTGTCTTTTACTATAGAAAGAACTTAGACACAATTATATGATAAGCACTTGATTAAGCTGATTATCCAAATATGATCTTAATGTATTTTTGCACAATGGAAAAAAAGTATTTTGAGTATCTTACTTCATTGTGTTTTCTGATTTCAGTTTCTGGTTACCCTTTAAGTGCTGCTTACTGTATTACAAGGATTACCAATGCTATTGAGGGAAAGTGGAACATATTGTGATTTAGCTTCTTCTATTTATGCTGGATGGACAGTATATTCGTTTGAGTTGCACATTTAGCTTATGTAATATCAGTTTTGTTTTTGTAACTTCCTAGTCTAAATTATCTCTATGTTGCTCTACATCATAGGATTTTGTTTGTAACTTTCGAAATTATCTCTATGTTCTTCTACATCATAGGAACTCTTCTTCCCTAATTGGTATCAAAGCATTTTATGACAAATTTTATGGTTTCTACGAAAATAACAGAGGCCAAGAATAGAGTTTTGTAGTGAGTATATTGAAGGTACATACATGCGATGAGATCTACCAATTTTGTTGGATTTTTTCTAATTACACCTTCCCGTAGCGTATTTATTGATCAAAATCTCCAATCGACGTACTTACTATACATTTATCATGTAAACCGTATTGGTTTACGCTTACCACCAAAATACGTGCACCATTAGATTCAATTCCACCACATAAATCAAGTGCATATTAATCAAATCATATGGTTCTTTAAAAGGACATGAAAAGAATTGTAGATTTCAGGGAGGCATGTTGTCAAGGAGAAATGTGTTGTTGCAATTGTGGTGATGACAGAATCCCAAGTTGAGATTGCGAAGGTAATGGATCTTTGTGAGAGGGAATTTATTTTTGAAGAGGAGTCTTTGTGAGAGAGATGAAGGGTAACATTGAGAGATAAAGATAAAAATATAAGGTTTGTAAAATTAGTATAAGCTATATCAGTATTATGATAAAATATTAAAAAAAATGGATGTAACCGGATGTTTTAATAGTGTAACTAGAAAAAGTCATTTCGTTGGGGGTATTTCAACCTCAGAGGTTTGTTCTAAAATATTTAATCAACCGAACTTTTCCTAAAATGAGAACTGTTTGAGGAAAACTCTAAGCCATTATTGGACAGTTGATTATATATGGGTCTTGTTAACGCTCCTCGGGCACTCTTTAAGGATTTCAAATTTAGATAATATTCTTTCAAAAAGTCAAATATTACAAATTCATATACACATAATATTTGAACAGTGTTAAAATATATATACCTACGATACACAATTTGAATAGTATGGAATTAACTTCAACGGTTATTTTAAAATCTCTTCAACTATATATGTACACTTAAAATTAGTATAGTAGTTTTATTCTTGAATATTAATTTAGTATATTGAAATTTCATACCATAATATTTTTCTATAACATTTGTTGTTGTATGGTTGTTTATTTGTTGATGGTTTTAATTTAACTTAGGCAATAAAAATTCTTGAAACTTATTGGTTTTGATTTTACACATAAATTTTGTTGAAAAAGAAAAAATTATTTTACTTGTATAATTATCTTATCTTTATTTGTTTATTCTTGTCAAATTTTGAAAGAATTAGCATTGAAGCATTCTTGAAGGATTACAAACAAGAAAGAATTGTTCTTGATCATTATGAAGATCATGAGTGCTATAATTCCTGAAGAATTAAAAAAAAAATTATCCCTAAAGGATTGCAAATAATCAAATTTTATCATGGTTTATGAAGGTTTGAGGTATATATAGTTCTTGAAGAAGTAAAATTTAACATTAAAGAAATAGTGTATCAAAATATGGTTTAATTACCTTGGAAATTATATTGCTAGAAATTTTTTTCTTCTCTTCATTTTTTTTCACTAATCTATTCACGATCAACATGATTATCCTGTCATTTTCTTTCTCATTGTTTTTGTTTTTAGCTTTGTTTGATTATATTAGATATATTGTGTATTATCGGTCACAAAGAGACGTAAGCATAAAAATTTGCATTCATTACAATGAAAAATGATGGCGAATTCAGATAAGCAAAACAAGAACTTATCGAAAAACTTATCACTGAAATTTTACTATTGGATGTACATGGTATAGACTTATGTTTGCTTCGCATATAGTCACTGTAAGTCCCTCCCAACCATCTCTTGTTGTTATTTGTTTTAATTAAGTTTATGAAAATATTGCTTTCTTGGCTTCTTACCGTCTATTGTTTATTTATCAATTTTGAATTGATTTAGATTTTGAGCAACATTTTTTGTCTTCTTGGATATGGATATTAGTGTTACTTTCTAAATTGTGGTGTTTTATCTTCTGAAATTAATTTAGAGAAAAATATTACATTAGATGTTATTCTAATGATCGATAATTGTATGTAAATATGAAATATGTTTCTTTTCATGTTGTTGTTCTTACACATTAGGAGCTATTACCATCATAAGTAGCATGTTAAAATATCCATAATTGTTCATGTGTTATACTTGTAATCGTTTCTTTATTTTATGAGCATAATCAAATCATTTGACATCATTTGATGTACTGATCATTGCATCATACCCGTGAGTATACTTCCTATGTGTAAATAGAAGAAGAACTAAACTTTAACATTGAAAACAATGAAGATGTTTTATGATATAGTTCTTGAAAAACTATTTTTTTTTTCTTGTGATATTAATGCATAGTAAGTATTATAAGATATTTTTTTCACTTATAATTTGCATTGAAGCATACTTGCATATTCGACACTTATAATTTGCTACATATATTTTTTTTTCTAATGAATAGTAAGTATTATAATCGTCAATTTGGAAATTATTGTTTTGTTTAATAGATTAAGATTTATGGAAAAAAAATAGTTGAAAAAATAGCTAATGGACGCACATACTAATGTAAACCTGAAGTTTACATATTATATTATTTTTGCAATAGAAACACGTATTATTGTAAACCATAAGTTTACAAATTATATTAAATTTATCGTTAGCAAGACCAGTTGGGTTATCTCAGATCTACTATGATGCAAAAACTAGAAGTTTGTGAGATTATATGTCAACAATTTGAGTAAGAGTTTATTTTCTGAACTATTCAGAAAACATTTGATAAATATCATTCGTCAGTTGAAATTAACATTGAACCGCTGGTAGCATATGCTCATAAAAATGGACTTGAAGATCTATTCTTTAGACGTCTAAAGTTAATTGTATGATTGATACTTACGAGACCATACCTTTTAAACTCTAGTTTGGTTATGAAACTATGTCTTATAAACTCTATTTTGGGAATCAATAATCTTGTATATTGAGATATTGATTTGCATCAAGCCAACACATTACTATATATAAGTCTCCCCTAATCTATCATTGGTTTTAGGTTAATAACCTAATATTTCTCATCCAAGTGGATTTTGGATGTGTTGTGTATATCACAATTGCTCCAATATAATGCACTAAGATAAATCCTGAAAGAATATTGGGAAAATATATTTGATATGAATCTCCATCTATAATTAATTGTGTTGAGCCAACTTATTTACAACCCAGTAGGTTGATTATCAATTGATGGATTCGTTTTCCCAATATTAGGGGGAGATAATAAGCAGCTGAAAATGTGAACTTAAGTTCAAATAAATTATTTGAAAGAAAATATTATTGTCTCGTCTTGATCCTCAAGATATAACTCATTTGCAAAGGTAAATAAATCAAATATCAGCTGTTAATGCTCCAAACGAAATAGATGTCCATGTCGGATAATCTAATATTGCAAATGAGTCTCAATCATGCATGAAGCAGGATAGATCAATCACTTCCAAATATAAAAATCTTTGAATAAGAAAAGGAGCTTAAAGGAAAGATAACCCAAATAAGGATATAGAAACTCTAAAAGAGTTTTCCGACATAATTGATTTTTAAGTTTCAGAATAACTATTCAGGTACCTGAAACTTATGAAATATTAATAAATTATGTCATGAATGAAAGATCTCAATGGAATGAGATGGAACTAAAATGAAGTTAACGTCGACGTGTTTTTGGATATAATATAGCGATATATGTGGTAAGTAATAAAGAGGATCATGAATTCAAGTCTATTAAAGATTAAAGAAAAAAAATATCTGCAGATGGAAAGAGACAATTACAGTGAAATCAAACTCGCTTTGTAAAGCTGAATTTTTCGGATCTGTAGTCCGCACACTTGAAGACGTGAAGTTAATTAGATATATATGATTTTTCGTGCGAAAAATAATTATATTGATAAAATACGTACATATAAAGTTTGATATATTCACCGGAAGTGAATGATAAATGTCTACATTTTATTGTTAAGAGACAAACATATTCACTTGAAGTGAATTCCTAAACTTTTTCTTGCTTGATTAAGTTTAGTAGCACATGAAAGACTCATTTTATATGAAAGATGTGTTATAATATATTTGTATGACTCACGTGATAGTAATGAGTATATGAAATTCTCCGAGGAGTTCATTTTCATGAGATAATGAAGATATGGTATCATATGTCAATTTTAAAGATTTAGAAATGAATTTGTCATGATCAATTTTATGATGATGATATAAATATTATTAGAACTCTCGAAGAGATTCTAAAATATGTTGATTATGGAGAAGTTTGAAATGAAATATGTTGGATGCAATATATTTGCTTGAAATTGCAAAATTATTATTTAAATTTATTTGATTTTGTGCATAAAAACTTATATAGTTAGTGTATTGGATAAATCTAGTTGATTATGTACGAGAATGATTACGATGTCACTTGATGTGAGTAAATATCACGTCCTCGGGAAATGACGAACAATTGAGTTGGTCCTGAAGTACCATATCTTAACTTAGATGAGGACATTGATGTATTTTGCTAACTATATATATCGTGATATTTTATTTTTGTGAATATTAGTAAACACAGATATTAGAGCAAAGTTAAACTTACAATTTGTATCTTAGAGAAACAACACTATCATCTGATCATTTAGAAATGTTAACACTACATCACGGAAGTGGAGGATGCTCTATTATTAAGGATTATGAATTTACACATACAAGAAAATTGGAATTTTCTTATTCTATAAGAAGGCTCTTTCAACAACTCAACATGAAGATAATATCTCAAGCAATGCTAATTTGGAGAAGAGCATGAGATATACCAAATCTTTCTATATAGTCACCGTCAAGTAAAGATTTTGGGTAACTAGCATAAATGATTTTTTGACTTTCTTCGTCTCATATATAATTGTCTTTATGAGAGGGGGACACAAATGTGTTATGCACTCTTTTTCCTTTAACCAAGGTTTTATCCCATTGGGTTTTTCTGGTAAGGTTTTTAATGAGGCAGATTATCACACAAAAGGATGTTGTATTCTTTTTCCTTCACTAGAATTTTTTTCCATTGGGTTTTTATCTAGTAAGGTTTTAACGAGGCATATCCTTCATGGACATCCAAGGGGGAATATTATGAATAATATTAATATGATGTGGATGTCCATATTCCACAAGGCTTTCTATGTTCTTTAACTCCTAAGAGTGAATGCCTATATTCATTGTTAATGACACTTAGTCTTAGGGCTCTTCATGTACTTGTAACTTACCATATTTGTGTCCTATAAATAGGACTTATATCTCAATGTAAAGAACACACTTGAGAAGCAATACAATATACTCTCTTATTCTCTCTTTATCCATTTCTCTCTACTCTTCTATGTTGTACAATATCTTAGGATACTTATGATCAATTTCATAACATGCAACAAAATATTGAAATTTAGACTTACAAGTTTTGGTCCTATATTGCTCGTAAAAAATGATCCTATATTGTTAAAATAAAGTATTTTCCTATATGATTCATCATCAATGTGAAAAAAAATGCATCATGCATGTCAAACACCCCTAAAGATGGGTTGTAAGCCGCACAATAGTCTAAGACTACAATTTCAGGAAACTTCCTTGAATAAATTATATTTGACATAAGTAATAGCTTCATATCATATCAATATCCAAAATTCCAAAACACCATTTTTTTTTTGTTCTGTTGTCTGTGGTTGAAGTGCTAAAAAAGAAAACTAACCCAAAAGCCAAATACTTCAAATCAAACGCAACAACACAAACTGGCCAGAGTAAAACCAAATCTACACTTAAACATGCTTTGCTTACAACACCTTATCTAAAGAACTCATCAATATTTTGTCTTCAAATATGTCATACATAACATAGATGATAAATAGAAATAATTTATCCTCCTTGAACTTAGTCTTATATCAATAAGCAAGGACCATAATAACACATAACAATAATGAAAGAATTGCATTGTGACCATAACAAGCCGAACCAGAAGGAGTAGTGGGGCCATCAGCCACAGCAGTTTGAGTGATGGGTAAGGCATGTAAAGGTGAGTCCTTGGGTTGAACCTCAACATTGAGTTTGAGACCATTTTTGCAATTCTCAGAGTCACTACTCACAAAGTATCTGATTCCTTCCCTCTCAAGTGGGATTGTGTGTAAACCTTCAGTGTACATCTTGATAGGGTTGCTCATATTGCAAGATTCATATTCTTCTCTGCTTTTCACCTCTGCAACTAATCCTTGTGCTGCTGAGTACGCAAACCCTGCCCAAAAATAAAATGTTTGTCATCACTAAAAAAATAAAATGAATGATGGATACCGTTTTGATGAGGAAAAGTTTAGATTAAGAGGGAGACACACATATGCAAGTTAGAGAACCACCAACTTCATTGAGAATTAACATATAATTTAACAACTTAAGTCACATGTGTTATGTGTAAGAGAAAGGTTTAACCATTTGCGACGACAATGCAAGTGGTAAATAGAACAATCGTAAATGTCATGTTAAAAAAATTTGTACCAAAACAAATTGAATTTCACTTTTTTAGTTTTTAGAAAAATCTATCTATTCTATGGAATAAATTATTCTTAAAAAGTCATATAAATTATTCAATAGTCATGCGTTTTCTTTACTACACAAATTATAATATAATTTTTTTCCGAAGGTTCTTCATTCGAATTCTGCCTAGCCTTAAACCATTCCATTTCCACATCCTAAATTTTTTCTATAAAAAAAAAAAATCATTTTTCCCAATCATTCCATTTTGAATCCAACTCTTGTGAGAAAAATAATAATAAATAAAAGAGCATATTTTATCAAAGGACTCATGAAACTTACATGATTAAAGGGTGGGAAAATAGAAGAAGAATAAACACAAAAAAAATTAAAAATTGGTAAAGAAAGAGACATACATATTTGGTCTCCAACCCTAAAGACCCTGCCATAAGACCAAGATAAGATATCTGAGTTTGGATCCCACCCATGATCTCCTCCCACCACATGATGTACCTCACTTGTTGCCACATCCATGCTCATCATAGCCACCACCATCACAAGAGCAACAATAATCCCTCCCATTTTCATTTCTATACTAATGAAGATGAAGATGGTGGTGATGTGGAGAGTAGAGTTAAGAGAAGTAAAGGAAAGAGCTTTCTAAGTTTTAGTTCTATTTATAAAAAATTTTGCTGAGAAAGGAAGCAACCAACAACCACTTTTCTTTCCTTCCTCTCCTAAAAAAGTCACATGAAGCAAAACAAGCTAGGACTGGTAGGTATAAGGTATTTGTGCATCTCTCTTTACACACTCACCACATGCTTACAATAAAGTGCATCTTGGTTATACGTATATTCCTTTTTAATCCCCTTATTGTTCAATTCTAACTACCACAATAAATTGAATGGCCATTGGCTTCCATGGCCCTCACTATATTCCTCTACAACTTTACCCCTTTTATGGGGTCACATTCTTTAATTTTTTTTTTAGATTTTTCTTTCTTTCTTTCAATGAGATTATAATATCTTTGTGAGAAATATCAGTCTCCATTTGAAATTAATATTCTTTATGAATTGCATTTATTTTATTTTATTTTTGACAAATGTATTAGATTTTTAGAATTTAGTGGATAAGCAATGTAGTTGTAAGTTTTACATCAACATCCAATCATAATTTTTATTAGGGAACATCCGATCATGATATCGTCGGGTACATTCACTTTGCAACCAAAATTTAAATATAAAATCAAAATGACTAGATATGATTTTTGACGTTATAAGAATTAATTTACATCTCCATTTTTTATGATAAAAGCTGCATGAATATTTGACTTACCGGTAAACGAGTTTAAGTCCGTAATTTTGTATTTCTTTGAACTTAATGTGTCTGAATTTCATCACTAGACTTGTTAAAATAAGAAAAAAAATTATTTATAATGATTGTATGTGTTCTATATTCTCATAATTTTAATGCAAGACTGAAAAAGTAAAGAGAAAAGAAGGTATTTTAGGTGCTTTACTCTTATAAACCCCACGCTACTATATATAAATTTTAGTAAAGATAAAGTTGCACGCATTTGTGTGGTTGAAGGCGAAATTCGTTTCTTTTCCTTTCAGTTTACATGGTTAGTGGCTTAGTCCGTTCACCATGCTGAGTATAAGCTAAATATATTTCTTTTCATATTTTATAGCTCCTAGTTAGATCTTTTGTAAATATTGTTTGAACTTTGTTGTCTCTTCTTTAGTACTCCTTGTATTAGAAATGACACTTTAATTTGTTAATATATTCCGTTCTAGCCTCTTAAAAAAAATTAGTAAAAATGTGTGGAGAACAAGAAAGTCGGTGACAAAGTGAGATGAGATGGTATGAATTCAACATCCATTATCATGAAATTTTACACTGTACCTCTACTAGAGCTGTCAAAACGGACGGGGCCGTAAGATCCGGTCCGTTTAGCCCGATTAATTATAGGGTTTGGGCCTTAAATAGTGAGCCCGAATTTTTTTTAGCCCGGCCCTAAAAAACCCGGTACCCGTTAAGGCTAGCCCGAACGGGCCGCGGGTAGCCCACATAACAAAAAAAATCCTATAAATCATATATATATTTTTCAAATAATTCATTACTTAGTTGATTATCAAAGTGTAAAAAAAAAGTGAAAATTCAATGAATTAACACAAATATAAATGTAATATAAAATTATATTTACTCATTTCGTTATTTATAATTTTAAAGATCGAATATATAAATATCTATAACCATAACGTATCTAATTTATTTAAAATCGTTTTCCTCGCCGTTTTAGTTTACAACATGTGTACAAAAATGTTTACAATTTATTTTTTTGCTAGACATTATTTAAACATATTAAAAATATTATTTATAAAAAATTTTATAGGAGTATTTTATGGTGGATTCTAGGGTGAGGGTTCAATTAAGTCCCTCACCGGTGGAGCACCTAAAAAGTACCGTGTGATTTAAAGAGCGGTTCAGATTTGTCGATATTAAAAACGAGAGCATCAACAAATTTTCACACACAATCCTGCATTTTCTCTTCCCTGTCATCTTAACCCACCAAATTCCGTCAGAGATTCTTGTTGCAAATCAAAACTTTTGTGACAAAATAATCTAACCCCCATGTGGGTCGTCTCAAATTTAGTGTTTAGATGAAGGAAATAGAATTATTGGTTAATTAGCATAAACAACATTAGCTACACCATGGGGGATGAAAATTAATTAAGCATATGGTTGCTTCTTTGTTATGTTTTTCATGG
>Ga0228711_1001798_pt1 | contig 32170 bp, 15 predicted proteins | sample MedpolnodulmetaG_2_FD_177996 | JGI IMG/M metagenome (GOLD analysis project Ga0228711, IMG submission 177996) | Root nodule microbial communities from Medicago polymorpha collected in Santa Monica, California, United States - brown nodules | ecosystem: Host-associated > Plants > Roots > Nodule... | reverse complement strand
ATGATGACATCGACAAAAAAGTGTCATAGCTTATTCAGTGAAATTGAATCATCCTCATCTTCTTCAGTAAGCTTCACATTCTTCTTTTGCATTTTCAGGAGTATCACATAAAATTGGATTGAGTTTTTTTGATTTTTTTTTTTTTGTGGTTGTGATTTCTCTCGTTTTTCAATTTTCATGAGGTCTCTTAACCAAGTTTGTCTATCCAAAAAAGCATTTTCTCATGTATCAGCCTCTTTGTTCTAGTATAGATTCCACTCCGTAGATGATCGAGGTAATGGAGAACCATCTTTAAAAATAAAAATAAAAATAAAAATAAAAACAATAACAAAATGTTTAGGGATTAATTCAATAAGCGGTGTGTTTGTTGAGACTTTAATTCAATACATACTATGTCGAAAGAGATATCAATGTTTTTGTGCAAGGTGAAGATTATTTGAGTCTTAATGAATTTATCGATGTAGTTGAATTGATTTATTTTCCATTTAATTGAACATCATTTCACTTGGAAGTATTTGCATGGTTCCTCTATATGAGTAAATTGAATAGAGTTAATTATACGAAGACAGATGTTTATCTTGACCAAATTATTTTCAATATGCGTTGAAATTAGGGTTGCAAGTTAAAATGAAGGGATCAATTAAAGATATGATATTAGATGTGATGCGATAAAAGAGGGGGGTTCAGATTGGAAACTAAAAGAAAATTGATGATGTTTGAAAATTAATGAATATTTGTTTTGATATGCTTAAAATAAGGAAACAATGCCACGATAATATCTGATGGTGATTTGATTAAATATATATTTTTTCAAACAGATTTAATAAATTAAAGTTTTTACATATACTTTATTATTCGATAACATAATTTCTTTTCAACACGGGTGTTTAAATTTTACTTTTGGTAAATTTGATGGTCAGGATAAATGTCGATATAATAAGAGATGAGTCAAAATATATATTATCAACACAATGGTAAGTTTGTATAATGTTACGTGTTTAATGATTGTAATGTCACGTGTTTGATGAACATCTAGTAATAAATTATCATATAATGTTATCATATCTCTTGTACGTGATACATTAATGAGACAAAATAGAACTAGTTACTAGATCTACTTATTGTATCATATTCCCTGGTAAAATAATGGATTAAGACATAATATGATATTATATCTTATGGAATGTCAAACAATTAAAGCATAGTTTTAATGATATCAATAAATGAACAGTAACCCAAAAAGTTTCTTCTGCTACTCTGCCTTTTTTAGAGGTTAAGATAGTCAGAACTATCACTCTCACCTTTAGTGAGCGCGCCTCTAGTGTCTACCCATCTAATTGTTTTCTTTGTTGGGTTGTTTGTTTTCTAGCCACCACAACCTTTAATCAGTGGTTCTTGTTTTTCTCTTCAAGAGATCCTCCTTTCTCTTCGATCCTACACGTTCCACCACACCAGAGTTCTCATGGGCCAAGTGGGTATTAGGTTATGTATATTTCCTTCTCATTTTTGGATCCTCTGCATATTTTCTAGGTTAATTTTTTGGACCTCCTTCAAGTTTACAAACTTAATTCTATTGGGGGTTACGTTTTATCTTTTAAATGGTTGTTTCTTTCATGTTCTGTGTTCCTTTGGGTTCAATTTGGATTTCGATTTGTGTTGTTTGTTTGTTGTGGCATTGTTCTTAGGTTGTTTTATGCTGTTGCTGCATTCTTTTGTTTTTTCGAGTCATTTTGGGTCAATTTCGCATCACTTCCAATCAGGACATCACATCTTCACTGTCGAAGGGTTCTTCATTGGTAACAAAAGCTTTTGCTCAAGCTTTAACCAACTCATGTAATATTCTTACTTTGCAACTACTCAAGCTGTGTTTAAAAGATGAAAAAAAAAATTCAATTTGAATATTTGATAGGTGTTCTAGATGTCAAAATGTCCACAAAAGGTTCACTTTACCCAAAGGGGTTTTCCCTAGTTTTCATGCTAGAATTGAATGGAAGAATCTTAAAGTTGTGGATAACAAACGCTCTATAGTCCATAATGTAAATATTATGAGTGAATTATGTTGTTAAAATAGTGTAATTTGGATCAATTACGAGAGTGTATTGATTACGGATCATTAATGACTTGGTTGCATTCATTGAATGTTGTTCTGCTGCTATACCAGAACTCAGCGTGAGTTAACTCACACTGATTTTACCGAACGTGAGTTAACTCACGTGAAGGTTAATTCTGAAAATTTGAGGTGAGAATGAGCAAAAACACTTGGAAGAAGGGCAATTTTCATTGAATTAATGAATTTTTTTTAGATAGAATGAAATTTATTTTTCTTTATCTTTACAAAATCTCATTAACCCTCGCAAATCTCATTAACCCTCTTGATAAATTTCCTCATCCGCAGTCCCGTGAACTTAGCTCAATTGGTTGGACAATGCATTTTTATATGCAGGGGCCGGGGTTCGAACCCCGGACACCCCACTTATTCATCTTATAAGGTGAATTTTAGCCACTTGGCTACCTGACCCAAAAAAAAAAAAATCCTCATCCGCATTATAATCATGCACCGCCAAAGATAACTAACATTATAATTAAAATATATGTTTTGAAAAGTGGATCCAAGAGAATCGAAGGAGGTTGCATAAATTCATAAGCTCCTTGTTAAGCCAGAGGGTAAACTGAAAATTTAGGCTTATTAAAATATGACATAAGCAGCTTATGAAACTATGATAAGCTATTTTTATTTATTTACCCAAACACCTTTAAAAAAGCTTATGGGAGTAGATAAGCCCACATAAGCTCAAAATAAGTCAATCCAAACGGGGCCTTAGCTGTGTAGATAAGTCTAGCCAGCTAGTCTAATTTACATAAATATCAATACATAACAATTAAACCTTTAATTTGTCAATTTTGCATAAAAACTAAGATGCTCACGACTTTGTGTGTGTTCACAAAAATTCTATGATATTTTTCGATGATAATGTAGCAACTGGTACATTTGTAATGATTCCTAATCCTTCTTTCTGTCCCAAATACGATAGACCCACCAATAATCGAAGAGGATCCAGCTTTTGTCTTCAGATGGAATACATAGTTCAAAGAAAATAAGAAATATGCTTGGGTATATATGACCAATTATTTTACATTTGTCATGCTCAAAAAGAAATTTGTTCAGCGTATGTAAGTAGAATTAATGGACAAGAACCAATGCTATACATAAAAACTTATAATTAAAAGCCGAATATGGGACATTAATGTTTCGATAAATTAATTTATTCTCCTATTCTTGTAGTCTATATGATGATATTTTTGGAGTTTGAATTCTTCTGGATATGGTTCGAGATTCTTTATTACATCAGGAGTAGCAGACGACAAAGAGCACTCACTGCAGTTGTTAGAAGTTAAGTGTTCGCTTCAGGCATAAGTTGTTAGTAGCTACCAAACATCAACTAAAGGAAATAACAACTCTTACAAAACCATGATCAACAAAAAAGTTATGATATTTACCAAATTTATTACGGAAGACAAATAAATTATTAACAGATTGTAATTTGACTTTCATGACATGAGATGCCACGTGAGATGATGATGTCATGTGACAGTGAGTTGCTTCATCAGCATGCAATTGTATTTGTCACCTGGTATAAAAACAATTATTTACAGGAATGTGCTAACTCCCAAAATAAAATTAAGAGTAGTACTAAGTTTTTAGAATAATTTAGAAGAATTATATTGTTTGTTTTTTGAAAAATAATTTAGAAGAGTTGAATAAGCTCAATCAAGTTATTATATAATAGCTAAGTTATCAACTAATGACTTGAAGTGTTATCATCATTGATGAATCATTCCGATTGATACATTGGGACATGTTATCAAAAGGTTGATGTGGCTTCCGTTGTTCAAATGGTACAAAGATTTATCATTAATCTTTAGAGTATTAATATTACTTTGTTGGAGACGGTAAGTGGAGATCCAAATTTGCCCATATCGATGTTCATTGAACACCTCCTTTTAATTGTTTCTATAAGCTTAATTAACGATGATGCATCATGTTTGATGGTGTGTGTGTGGAGGTGGGGGGTGGTGGTGGTTAAGTGTGATGTTGTTAGTTGCTGAAAAGTCTTCTCATTACTAGATTTATAGGTAGTAGAAGTTTTGACTATGCTAAGAGAATTGATAACTGAACACAAAAAAATCAAACACAATACAGACACCATGAGTAGTTTTGACTTTTCAACATCAAAGTAAGGACAATTTTGTAAAACCCCAACCTATCCTTTCCCTTTACGTTTTCTCTCTCCCTCATACCACCATCAACATTGTTCTTTCTCTTCTCTCTTCTCTCTTCTCTCTCACAGTCCATCACCACCGTCCTCTCCAACCACCGTCCTCGTCGGTTACCACTACATCGTCCTCGCCATCAACGTCGTCGCTTGAATCGTTCATCACAACCAACGACTTCACGTCCCTTGAATCCGTTCGAAACATCACCGCTGAGAAAACAGCCTAGATCTGTACGAACTCGGACGAGAGAGATATGAGTCCAAGTAAGAGAACCGACGAGGCCCAGATCTATCAGAGAGAGAAGTGACGACGCCGGTGGCAAGTGAGAGAACCGACGAGGGATATTGCTGTTAACAGAGAGAAGCATGGCAGAGAAGAGATGGTGTTGAAAGAGAGAGAGAGAGAGAGAGAGAGAGAGAGAGAGAGAGAAGAAAAGGAAATAAAAATAAAAATAAATGAAAAAAGATGTATAAAGTTGTAGTGTCATATGGTGTCTGTATTGTGTTTGATTTTTGTGTTCAGTTATTAATTCTCCTATGCTAAAAGGTTAGAAATTTGCAAAAGACACGCCTTTTTTTTTAATCTTATTGTAGAATTAAATGATTCTAATGTGGTCTTGATGCTTAACACTCTTCATCAATCTCTGACCTAGGTCAGATATAATCAGAGATTGTATTAGTTTTAATGTTTGTTTTGATTATTTAATTTTTTGATTAAATAAGTTTTTCGTCCTTATATTCCAGATTTTGATTTTAGTCCCTAAAAATAAAAACAATATGTTTTCATCCTCCCTAAATTTTCTATTTTGTTTTTGGTCCCTAATGGACATAATTTTAACATGTCTTGGATTTTTATTGAACATAATAATATTGACACATAGACGTTGAACATAGTACATCGACATAACTTGTACACATCTTGAACATAAAAGAGTTTTTATATTTAGAGACTAAAATCATGATTCTCAATATTTTCAGCGATAAAAACTTATTTAACCTTTATTTTTATTTAAAAAATGCTAGCAACACACATTTTAACACACACTTTTCAACACACTCTCTTTGATTGGTTAAAATTCACACGGGACCCACTAAATTTATATGGGACCTGCATGATTTGGTGAGACCCGTATGAATTCTAACTAATCAAAGAGAGTGTGTTGAAAAATGCGTTGCTATCATTCCATTTTTATTTTGTATGTTAGACGTGATACCAACTATGCTGCTCATCATTTATCTAAAAAAATATGCTCTTCAAAATCCATATTGCATATGGATTAAAAAGACTCCACTTTATATTTCTACAATCTTTATTTTTGATTTATCGTCATATTTTCATTAAAAAAATTATTTTAACGTAAAAAAAAAAACTTAAATTATTGTAGAATGTTTCTTCTTCTTCTGATCAAATATTTGTGTAAAATATGATTAGATTATTAACCAGTGAATGATTTTTTTTCGAAAGATACCAGTGAATGAATGTTTTTTCCAACTTGACATTTAAAAGTGAATGAGTGTGACAAAGAACCTCTATTTGGCCTGCTTGAAAATGAAAACGAATACTGCTCTTCTCCCATATGTTTTTCTTCATTCCCACCAAAATAGCCGAGCGTGAGTTAACTCACGCATGTGTATTTTCAGCGTGAGTTAACTCACGCAGGTGTATTTCTCGGCAGAGATGAGCAAAAATAGATGGGAGAAGAGCAATTTTCAATGAAAACTGAGACCTACACTGAGGCCCAGTAAGTTAAATGCCTGACGGCCCAAAAGAAAACAAGGTCCAAACGACGTAGCTTTAAGATGCCAATATAAAAAGCATCTTTCATCTAAGAATTCTAGGGTTTCATCGTCTCCACTGATAGCAGCTTGCGCCTCCGTCTCAGACCTGCTCCTCCCTCTCAACCGAAATCATGGTGTGTATTTTCCTCCATCGATCCGTTGATTTTCATCTCTTTGTAAATTCTTCAATATTCATCTCTGTAATTCATTTTTTGCAGGCACCCAAGAAGGCTGCTCCTCCTCCTTCCTCCAAGCCAGCCAAATCTGGCGGTGGCAAACAGAAGAAGAAGGTTCGTTTTTCTCCTTTTTAAGTTTTGTTCTACTGAGATTTGTTTTATCACAATAAATTTTTGTGATTTGATTCATTGTTTGATGCTGCTCCTGTATATAAATTATTATATGGGTCTGTTTGGATTGAATTATTCCAGTTTATCTACTTACATAAGCTTATAGCATTTTTACTTAAGCTGTTTCAAACTCATTTTCAGAATTTCTCCAAGATGCTCATACAAAAACAATTAAATTTAATTTTTGGCCATATTGAATTAACAGCTTATTCACAGCTTATATTACATTCACTTATTTTGGTAATCACTTATGTATACGCTTGCATAATCTATTTTTTATAGCAATAGTCAAATTAATGTTAATTTTTTGTGTGTATGCTATAAATTGTTTTATATGCTATATTGAAGAACTTATGATAGTAAGTAAAAAAAGCTTATGAAAATTGTTGCAAAATCTTTTGCTTTTGAAGTAGATTATACCAAAGCATGATGAGTAATAAGTGCTTATGCTATATGCTGTTTATCCAAACAGGGCCTTTACACAGTTTGGTTAATGTTAGTTTTGGCAAAATGATTGCTCTGCCTTTTTTGAACAATGTCTTTGGATACTGATTGAAAATTCTTTGCTTTCTAATGCTAATTTAAAAATTAAAGATGCAAAATTTTCTGATTTAAACAATGTGATTTGGTAGTGTGATATTAAGTGTCATTTTTTTGTGTTTTAACAGAAGTGGAGCAAGGGAAAGCAAAAGGAGAAGGTGAACAACATGGTGCTGTTCGATCAGGCTACCTATGACAAGCTCTTAACCGAAGCACCCAAATACAAGCTCATCACTCCTTCTGTTCTCTCTGATCGTCTAAGGGTAATTCTTATACTAATGCCTTTTCTTATGTTGTGGTATAGATTCGTGATTAATTGTGTGGGTGCATTATGTCGTAATGCATGTTATGTCCTATTTTGAGTCTCACTGAATGTTATGTCCTATTTTGAGTCTCACTGAATGTTATGTCCTATGTTGAGTCTCACTGAATGTTATGTCCTATGCTGAGTCTCACTGAATGTTATGTCCTATGCTGAGTCTCACTGAATGTTATGTCCTACTCTGAAGCATGGGTACTCCAAACATGGAGAAGTACCGGTACCGGGTACGCGTATGGTACTCGTAACTTAGTACCGAACCGTACCTATTTTTACTTGGTTATTTCGTCGTAGTTGTTGTAGCAAAAACGTACGGGCGTTGAAAAAATAACCAAAATTATCTTGTTTTTGATGAAAATAGTAGAGGGGATTCACAAAAAAAATAAAACTCTCAAGCAACATGATGATAGAAGTGTAGTACTTCGCTTGAAAAATCTTTTTTTTGATGTTTTATGCCAACGTACCCGTACCTTCGTTTTTTAAAATTTGGCGTATTACGACCCATACCTATGCATCATAGGTCCTATGTTGAGTCTCACTGCATTGTTGTATATGTTTTAAACATAAGGTCTGTCAAAGGCTTTTTCTGTTTTTATGGCTTTGTCTTGTCCTGATGTTCATCATTTTCCATGACTAGTCATGTAATGTCTGTCTCATTACTTTTATTGGTGGTATGGGTTTTCACAATTTTTTTTTTTGTATTGTTTATGGGGCTCATATTTTCTGTTATGTTGTTTAAAGTACTATTATTTTCTGTTATATTGTTTTAAGTGGGAAGTATTTTGAAAATTAAACAGTTTTCTGTTTAATTTGAGCCTATATATTTTCTTTTGTTTCTGAGAATTTAGCCCCCCCCTCCCCGTTTAATTTATTAAAACATTTGTTATTTTCTTTTCTACAATATGTATTAAATATAGCTATGCTAATATGAAGATGCGAGTCTCATGAAGCGAACCATCATGAGAAAGAGTAGAAATGTTAGTTAGGGATGAATTTTTGGAAAGAATGATAACAATTTTATGCTATTTTCCCTGTTTCTGAAAATTGCATAAGATGATAATCGAAAAAGTCTTTATAAAATAAACAAGGCCTTAGGTTTCTTATTTTCATTGTTGTCATTACCACTGCATTTACGGTGATGTGTCTGCAAAAAACTGCATTTTTTTATGTATGTGTTTCATAGGTGACATTCTAACTTTCTGTAGTTGTTTATTTGGTGCAAGTAAAAAACTTTAATTTTACAATGTTGTGGTATGTTATAGTTTCTTCTGTTCTTTGAGCATCTCTAGTGTGATGCACACCTTTGGTTGCATGCACATTCACAGTCCAATGCAAATACCAATGTTTGGGACTATATGGGTAATGTTCTACCCCAATATAAATTATCAATAATGAAATATGTCTTTTGTGGACTATGCAGATTAATGGATCGCTTGCAAGGAGGGCTATAAGAGACTTGATGGCTAAAGGTTTAATCAGGTTGGTGTCTGCTCATTCAAGTCAGCAGATTTACACCAGGGCTACAAACACCTAGGTGTGATACTCATTTTAAGTCTCAGAGTATCAGTAGTGGTTGCTATGTAATGTTATTTTCTACTTTGAGATGCACATTTTTCAAGCTTGTATTAGTTTTGCTGAATCTATAGCCGGAGATTGTTGTTATATCGTTTATTTGGGATCTATTTATGATCGTTTTTGGAATTGTGGCAGTTCTTTTATTCTGACCTATTTTATTTAGTTGAATTGCTTTTGTGATGGCGATTCATTTTGAAATTCATACCAGTTAGCATCTGTTTTCTGATGGTTGCACTTTTAGTTTTATGTTGATGATCGGGTCGGGTGGGTTATGAGTTTGAATACCTATTTTATGTGATCACATTATTTATGTAAACGTTCAAAATCACTAGTTTGAAAATTTGATAAACTCCTGTAAATTGTGGAAGGTCCTTACGATAAATCTTGTGTCACTAATGTTGTTATTAAAGGATTAATCCGAAGAGTTTGTTTTTCCAATTTTTATATGTTCACCGATGAGAATTTTGGCATTCTCATTTTTATCTTTGCACCTGGGTATTATGACTGAAAATAATTTGGGATTTCAATGCGTCACCTTTTTATCGAACGATTAAACTATTTTCTAAACAAATGTGAAGACCATAAATTTTGAAGATTGAAATGTCATGAGAAAATAAAACCATGAATTTGAAGCTTAAAAATTCATATGCAAATGCACCAAAAGGACAAAATTGAGACCAAACTGTTAACTAAAATTAGTTAAGGGACTAAGTTTATAATTTTGCCTAATTGTTATTATTAAGTGAAGTTAGAAAGCTTTCACCTATTTGTAGAGTTTGATAGTGATAAAAGACATGCTTTGGATTGGGAAGTTCTCGATTTTTAGATTTGTCAATGTTTTTGAAAGAAAATGGAAGTAAATCTTTCTGTAAATGTTTTTCTGTAAATGTTTTTTGAGCTTGAAAATCTTCTCTACGTTATACTAGAGCATGGTCCTCTTATCCTAAATTTTCCTTATGAAAAAAATTCCCGCAAAAGAAATAAAATATGGGAAATGCTAACCGGTGCCCCCGGGGCACTGGTTAAGGATATTAAAAAGGGAAATTATATAGTAATTATTGCATTGAAAACTGTGTAATTAATCCATAAATAAGTCAACAAAGTTTCCTTTTATGGTAATAAATTCCTTTTTTTTGTATGCTTAACCAGTGCTCCGGGAGCACCGGTTAGCATGACCCATAAAATATATATAAGTTCACACCTTTCAAATTCACATTATTCTTCCTATCTTTTTTCTTAAATGAACATAAATGACATAATAGATATGCACATAGTGAGACCTATTAACTCTTCATTGGAGTTCCGGTTAACTTGTTAGCATTGAAGTCATTGGGTCATTAATAAATACTTTTAATAAAAAAAAAAAATAATGTGTATATATTGGGTGCATTTAAGGAGTTCTTGTTAGTTTACTGCCATCTTGCATGCTCTAAGGATTTTATATATTAAATTGCCAAATGGTATGAAACAATTATTACCATTCTCACTCCATTTTTATGTAACAACTTGCACAGCATATACTCTGGTCTTTTTAGTGTATTGCCAATGCAGCAACATGTTATGATGAAAATCTTGAACGTAAATGAATCTAGACCCTGTACAAACAGCTCAAAAAGTAGTGGAATGACTATCAACAATCTGGCATAGTTGTAGCTTACAGGAGTTCATGTAAGAATTAAAAATATAAATATAACCATCTCATACTTTGATTATTATCAGTGATCTTGGGTATAGAGCAAGTATCAAGCACCACTTGATAGGTCCAGTAACTATATTACACCAATTATGTTGCAAATGAAAAATATTGCCAACCTTTTATAAAAATATAACATTTTCTAATTAAAGATGTTTATCCAAACTGAAGTGGCTTGTAAACAGCATAATAAACAAAATAAGAATGGTTTCTTTTGCTCTGGACAAAAGATCCAAATTCTGTGGTATTGTGCCCTGGTTAAACACACAATTTGAATTTTAAATCTGAAACTGTTTGGTTGGATTCATGCATGCGCAGATTGCCCTCTGTATCGCAGATTTCTGAGTTGAAAATTGGTAATGAGCTGGGAAGCATGGTTTGCAGGAAGCATTTCACAGACAGTGTCAAGGTGTCCTAAGGAACCATATCTATGTTATGATGATATTCTAAGCCAACTTTGTGACACTTGGAGAGGAATATATTCCTCTTGTCTGCAACAATAGATTTTCTATTATATAATATAATAAATATTATGGAGAATATGGTAGCAGAACATAAGGATGCCAAAGTTTAAATAAGGAACACTATATATGATCTAGCCTCATTTTGCTTGTCTAAGAAAAGAATTTGGCTATACCTCACATTTTCACATCATAATATGATGAACATCTGCACAGATTGTAGGCTTCTGAAACCATAACCTCTGCTTTACCAGTAAGCTGGAACCTCAATGATTTGCATGAACACATTGATAAGATTCTTCAATTGCAAACTATACAAAACATGTGTGGATGAGTTACCTGAAGGGTCTCTGAAGCTCTTAGTTATCTCTAGTTTTGCCAAAGATGTCCTGCTGCAATCAAAAGAAAGCATAAGCGAGCTTCGAATAACAGTTCGAAGGAAGAAGACAGGAGATAGTTCAGAATGTCTTGGAAAAATTTCAAGGGATTTAAGGAGTTGAATTTAACATCTTCAAACACAGACAATGAATCCTTGTCTATAATCAGCAGCAACTTCAAAGAAGCTGCTGCTACCACTCTGATTCATCTGACTCTTGGGGGGACATAAAAATTTGGACCCTTTATTTGATCACACACACATAAAAAGGAAAAAGTAGAAAAAAATAACAATTAAATAATCATTAATTTTCAAATGATTTTAGCATGTCCACTTTTTTTTGTGTGTGACCAAATAGAGGGTCCAAATGTTTGTATCCACCCAAGAATTATTCTTCATTTTAACCCATCAACATTTAAGTAAATACAAGTGTCACATATTGTTACATGAATGTAACTAATCTAGTTTTTGCTCATGATTATCAAATAGTCAAATACTGACCGCCATATTTAGAAATATTCATTTAAGTCTTGTTGGGAAACAAATTGAAGGACCAAAAAGTTAAGCTATAAAGAAGTTTGAGGAATTAATGTCCAAAACAAATGTTTAATTTGGTTAATCATCTTAGTTGTTTTCTTTTATCAGTTTATAAATGTTTTGGTCTAATTTTCTAGTCTGTGTTTTTTAGCCATGCATATTATTTCTAGCCCCACGTAGACTTCAATTAAGGTATTGATCTGACTCTATTGACCCCACTTAAATATTTGGTTCAATATTGAAGCTGATTAGATTGGTTGTTGAGCAATAAACAAAATATATTATTGCCCTCAATTATATGTCATGGGCTCAATTTCATTTATATACCACAAACAATTTGAAGTTTGTCTTCTTGTTATTATGAGGATGATAAAATCAATGGACACTTTCCTCATGATATGATATCTCTCTCACAGCACATCAAAATCTATGGTACACTATCACCGTCAGAACTTAAACTTGCGGTACTAAGAATTATTCAGCAATAATGTTTCAGTACCTTCCTCTTAACTCCACTCAATCAGAGACAAAAATCCAACACTTACATTGCACCTGATCCCTAAATTTTGTCTGTGGATTATTTTTTCTTCTCTTGAGGGAGAGAAAAACTTGTAAAAAATGTTGCTTGAAGTAGGACAAATTTTACTATGAACCACGTTGATAGTTAGTTCGCATTGGACTGACACTTGAAAATTGTTGGAAACTTCATATGTGACATTACTTTTTAATAGTAGAAGTTGACCGTCCTCTTCGTCATCACAATCAAGATTTTGACTTGATCGTTGTAACTTCGATACAAATAAGAGAAAACGAATAGGAAAACGCTAGATCAATCGAAAAATGTTTCACGAAAGTCTTACGAAAGACTAAATAATAACTGTAGCGCTTCTTTTCATTTTTATTTTCCAATAGCTATGTTTTCCGTTGTTTTCCACTAAGTTTCAAATCCACGGCTAATAATTCATTCGCGACCAGTTCATTGTAATTGTTTGTTGTATATAGTATGTTTCAAATGAATATCCGTGACTCAAAACTCAACAATTCATTTTCTCAATTGTCTTTGTCAAACTAATACCAATCAGGTCATCGTCTCAACCATAAGAATGAAGAGAACTTCTACTTCTAAGAAGAGTTGTCGATTGTCACTAAAGTTTCGAGTAATTCTTAAGTACCATTCCAATATGGATCACCTATCATTTTTAAGGTGGTCCACGGTAGAATCCGCCTTAACTTAAACCAAAATATAAGGAAGAAAGACAAGGCAAAAGACAATGCAAGTGTATATCTTTCATTGTATTTTTGTATTTACTATGCAGTAGTTTCCTTTAATTGGTGAAATTATACTCACCTTCTTAGTTCTATTTAATTGTCCATAATCATATTACTAGAAAGTGATAGAAAAGTATTAATAGCATAATCATTGGCAAGTAGTCAAAATTGATTACCAAGAGGTGCAGGCCAGTTAAGCTGGAGTTTTGCAAGCTAGTACCTGCATCTATCTATGATGTATTGATAAAATAATTCTCTACAAAAGACAAGATATAATTAATGTAAATAGCAACCACCAGAGAAAATGTCAATGTCCCTCGTGTGATGTATAATAAAGATACAATGAACCATAAAAAAATGGCCCAAACATGGTTAAAAAATCATTAGAAAATAAACAAGTAATAAAAAAAATAGTAGTATGAGTTGTAAGGATATGGTGGGGGAGACATTATAACTAACAAATCTGATAAATGTCAAGATCAATCTTTATAATTTAACTTTTGAATATAATTTTTTTAAGATAAGATTCCTAATGTCTCATATCCCTTATATATTGATCAATTTCCTAGGAAAGATAGCAAATTAGCAACTCCAATTGCACATATTCAACCTTAGCAGTTAACACTTTTTTTCTTGTGAAAAAATGGACTTCTCTTCATTAAACACTAAACCTCATCATAACCATGCTCGTTCTAATAGTTTACCTTCTAAACCACACCCTATAGTTCTACAATGCAATGAACACTTAGCTAGATTAGGGGGTGCTAATAGTAATTCTGATTCCACCTCTTCCTCTTTAGCCCTCAGCCACAAACTAAACATCCTTCAAGATTTGCATATATGCATTGAAAAATTGGTTCAACTACCTCTAACACAAGAAGCATTTGTCAAACAAAGCCAAGAGAAATGGGTTGATGAGTTTTTGGAAGGTTCATTAAGGCTCCTAGATACATGCACGGCGACAAAAGACGCGCTACTTCACACGAAAGAGTGTGCGCGTGAACTTCAATCGATTATAAGAAGAAGGAGAGGAGGTGAAGGTGAGGTTACAATAGAGGTTAAGAAATTCTTGACATCAAGGAAAGTGGTGAGAAAGGCTATTTTCAAAGCATTGGAAAATTTGAAAGGTAATGCAAATAAATGCAGTTTATGTATCAACAGCAACAAAGACTATCAAACTGTGGCAACAGTTAGTTTGTTGAAAGAGGTTGAAATGATTACATTTTCTTTATTTGAATCATTGTTGGTTTTTATGTGTGGAACACAATCAAAGAGAAGTAGTTGGTCTTTGGTTTCAAAGCTAATGAATAGCAAAAAGGTATCAAACTCATCATCACAAGGTGAAGATGAGAATGAGTTTGCAAAAGTGGACACTGCTTTGGAATTCTTTGCATTCAACATGGGAAGCAAGTCAAGTGACATTGAAAATTTGCAAAATAAGTTGGTAAATTTAGGATCATGCATACAAGATCTTGAAGAAGGACTTGAATCGTTGTTTAGGCGTTTGATTAAAATCAGAGTTGCCCTTCTCAACATCCTTAATCACTAGTTGAATGAATTATGAAACAGATGCATTAGAATTTTGTAACATATATTGCATCTTTTCTGTATAATACAATTGTAGATAATGTGTTATGTACCTGTTATTTTGATGGTAAAAAGTTCATCAAATGACATGAATGTATAATTGTAAAATTTTTATTTCAAAATCTTGACCATTTTTCAAAGTATCATTTTCAATTGAAATTTGTATTGTTTTTCTTTTAAAGTCTCTCTCACTTTACCTTTTGATATTGCACCCTTAACCTTGGATCCATCCATATATATGGTAAAAATCACTCCTAAGAGGAGTATGCATATGCGGATCTTGGACACAAATACCGGACACGACACTAACACGTGAACACATATACACTGATAAATGTTGATGTTACATAGCTAACAACCATTGACGCTAGCAATCACATTTTTTTTTTCTTTGGAAAAATTAAATATTATCAACTGCATTTCTTTTTATCTTTGACGAATCAACTGCTTTACTTGAATGGTGCGAATTAGTATAACTATTATTTTTACTTATATATGAGACTAGAGGAGTAGCTTGTGATTTTACAATAGAAAGTGAGAAGATTAACAACCAACCCCATGAATCATAAAGAAGTAAGCAACATATCAAAAATATATGCTACATGTTTTCTGGTCTCTTGGACTATAGATAGGAATAATGTTCAAATTTTATGTTGCATACTTACCTCATGGCATTGGTATTTGAAAACTTCTCTACCAAGCAATTTCCTTTTCATAATAAAAATGTATGGTGCCTGCCAGCATCTTGTTTGTGATGTGTATACCTTTACCACACCCTTTAAAAAACTATATGGTGCCAGCAGACAAGTTTGTAGACTGAATGCTGTTTAATATTAGACAAAGGCTTCCAACACAATGCACAAATCATAACTTTTAATTTCTTTTATAACATCAACCTGAAAAGATAAACAATGATACCATGCTAAATCTTATATTCAAATCAAGATGATATAATTGCCTGCCAACTTAATGACATCAAGGTAAACAAATTTGTAATTGTCTTACTCAACTCTTTTGCTATATATGAAACAAATTTCAACACAAAAATTCAAACTTTAGTGTGCATTTCTTCTCCTACTCTTGTAGTCCTCTATTGTGTTATTTGACAAAAAACAATGGAAGCAAACACAAAGAACTCTGCACATTAGGTGCAACAGTTTACCTTCTGCACCACAATGATCAATGAGCATTTGGAAAGATTTAGGGTGGAAAACTAAATTATAAGATGATACATGCCCATCTATAAGTAGTGACACAGACACCGATACCAATACGTAAAAACCGATAATAATTTGAGAAAATAAAATTGATTGTATACAAACATTTGTGTTAGTGTCGTAGGCCGTCAAACAGTCTAACACAGCTTCAACATGACATGTTGGTGCTACATATATGTCCATTGAGTCATTCTTTTATTAGGAAGTAAATAGAATTGAGGGTTAAACATGTTTATAGTCGCTACAAAATCAAGAACTTTGAATTCCCTAGACAATTTTTATTCATTTGTAGTCATCATCATCATCTTTTTTATTTTTTATTATTATTATTATTATTATTATTAATTAATTAATTAGCTCAAGAATCAGAACCTACAGAAACAGAATATTAGATCAGATTCTTATGTGTTTGTTGATTTTTTTATTATATTTCTTTTGTATATAATCTGATTGAAATTTAAGTTAGAAAAAACTATTAGAGCTTTGTTTGGTCTTTAAATACCAAAATAAACGGCCAAGGAAACAGTCAGCGTATAAGGACTAATAAGAAGTAAGCTACTTGGTAATAGTTTTGCCATGCATATATGCGGTTTTGATTTAATGTAGCTACTGCTAAAATTGGACATCAATTTTGGAATATTTTCACCAAAAGTAGTTTCAAAATAGTATAGTGGTGATGACATGGAATAGGTTATGAGTATTGTGTTCGTGACATGAGTGATGTGACATTATTTTATATGACTGAGAAAAGTAAATCATGATCACTAGCGAAAAACTTTCAATATTAATCATCAATGTAAATGTATTTACCCCTCTTACTCTAGTGTAACAAAATGATGCAACCCATATAAAGGTTGATCTGATCATAGTTTAAAACTGATAGGTAAGGAAACGTCGGGGAACACCATGGTGCGTTTAGAGATAAAGTCTTGGGCAGCGCTCAAGCACCTGTGATGCGCGAAAAGTTTGATCTGTTAGCTCAAAAACTGGTGACGGTTGAACATGTCGAACAAGATAATAAACTTTTTCCTATGCTGCATGTTGAGAAAAAAGTTATGGATGAATTGAGTGTACCTTGGAAAGATACATTGACGGTTAAATTGCTAGGTGAAACGATAGGATTCGATAACATGAAAAACAATTTGGGGACTACTTGGAACTTGGCAGGTAAATTTGATATGATGGAAATTGGAAAAGATTTCTTCATGGTCAATGGTAAAACAAAGGTGATCGATGGAGTTCCTTGGAAGATATGTAATTGCTATCTCATGGTTCGTCAATGGACGTCTGACTTTAATGTAAATAGTTTTTACCGACTCACAACCATGGTTTGGGTGAGAATTCTATGCCTAAACTTTGTGCATTATGGAAAATTTGGAATCAACAAAGAATGGTATTGGCTCCAATACGAAGACGATGACTTGCATATCATCCCAACATATGGAGACGTGCATAAATTGTATTTTTGTTAGGGGGAGAAAAAAGTAACCACTCAATCAATAGGAGAAAATTTAGGAGAATATTGTTGAGTCATGTTGGGAATAAAGGAGACTGCAAAATTTAGTTTGTTCTACCATAATTAATTTAGATTTTATTTTTTGGTACACTTTATTCTCATAGAATAAGTTTTCATTTGGGTCAATTTAAGCAGTACAACTATTATTTTTAAATGTTTTGAGAAATAAAAAAGAGATCAACGACTTTGCATTCCAAAAATGCAATTTGTTTTTCTTATAACATGAGATCGGAGGGAATACCTTAAATTTTAAAAAGGGAAGTAAGAAGATTAGCAACCCACCGGAAATCAAAGAGAAGCAACATTTCAAAAATGAGAAATGTTTGAAGCACTCTCTTTCTAACCCCCTCTCTAATACTGATTCTTTTAATCGATGAAATCCATGCGAGTCTCACCATTTTATGCGGGGTTCATTTCTAAAGCATAAAATTCACATGAGTTTTACCAAATAAAAGAATGAGTGTTAGAAAAAGGTATCTATAACACTCATCTTTCAAGAAAGAGTGTAAGAATAATGTTCAATTTTTATGTTGCATACTTAAATCATGTCATTGGTATTTGCAAACTTCTCCACCAAGCAATTCCCCTTACCGGTTGGAACAATTCATCGTTGGTGTATTGTTTTTCTTTTAAATGGGGGGTGAATCATGAATTACATCCTCACTTTACCTTAGTGATATTTCATAGTTAATTTCACATCTTAAGATCAATCTTTGGATCTTTATATATACAAGCGGAATGACGTACACTACCGTGCTCGTCTGTCCGCTCTTTTTACCGTATTAACGTGTGTATATTTTATTATGTTTGTTTGTATAATTTTGATTATAATTTTTAAATTTTTAAATATTAATGGAAATTATTTGTACATTTATCTTCAAATTATTGTCAAAAAACATATAACAAAATTATCAACTCAACATATTTTGGTTTGTTTGTATATAAAATAAAAATAAAATAACGACCATTTTCTTATTGATTATATTTATAGTGACATATATTTCATCTAGTTTGTTACACTTCTTTTAAGGATAAAGGAGAAAAATTGGACATATACTCATATCATGTTTGTTACACCGATATATTTTGTGTGGTAACAAAAATAATATTGTATTTGTTACATTTTTTAAAATATTTGAATTCACTCTCATTCATTATCTTTTTTAAATGATAAGGAAAAAAAATCAGACATATATTTTTTTTTGAAGAAGCTAAAATAGAATATATTACTGAAATCTGGAAATTTCAGCACAAGAAGTGCAAAAATCTCAGCTGAAAGAGTATCAAATTACAACCTCAAAACAAAGGGTAACAAAATAAAAAAGATAAAATGACAAAACCACCCCATTACAGATAAATACCCAGACAAGATAGAGGGTTCAACCACCACAAATGGTAGGAAAAAGCAAAGTTAGGACGGTTCGCTTTCAGCCACCAGTACGATTGAAGTTTAATTTTATCTAGTAATTGATGGAACGAGGTCTCTTTTTGATGAAAGACCCGGGTGTTTCTTTCTATCCAAATCACCCACACACAAAAAAGCCATATGAGATTAAAAGTTGAGCGGTTGCTTTTGGTAAACCCGCCTAAGGTGCCAAATTGATACAAATGATCTGACACATGTTCAGGAAACACTATGTGGAACCTAAGCCAGTGAGAAATACCATACTACAGTTTACCAAAAAAATCACAAGAGAAGACTAAGTGCTATGCGTCTTCCAACATGCCACATCCGCCCACACAAAACTGAGCATTTGGTTGTAAAATTGTCTCTTAACTAAATTGTCTATTGTTGGTAATCTATTACGCAGCAGACACCAAGCAAAAAGACTGACTTTTAAAGGCACTTCCTTGTCCCAAATTTCAGTTATGTGATCAGCTGCCAAGTTGTTATTTGTTGGATGCATGTAAATATCAAATCCACCTGTTAGAATGATTAGACTGTAAAACAATATTAGTTAAAAAATCACAACACTCCCGCACCTTCTCCTTCTCCCAATCTAACAACCAACGCCGCCACTTCCAAGCTTCACCCTCCTTCCCCCCCAAGCGAATACAATTTGTTCCATTTTGTTTTAATATTTGATTTTACTTTTATCTATTTGTTATACTAGTGTATTTACCCGGCGTTGCCCCAGTTTGACATATAATTAAGGATGACCAAAATTATTTATGCATGGTATCTGAAATAAAATTCATCACATGCCGAATATCTTAATGGGTACACAAGAATAGAATAAAATAAACAATATTTTAAGTACACGTAAATTAATAGATGCACATGCGGATGAAATTAACTAGATTTAGTAAAATTACTAACACATATAGAATAAAATAAACATTTTTTAAGTACCAGGACTCGCAGAAATCCCAACCCGTTATTAAATGAGTAAAATTATCCAATTGTCGTATTACTTAAATAAAAATCTTCTCATCATGAAATAAAATATAATTCTGTTTCCTAATTAATGATTTTTGTTTGAATAATAATTTGTTGTCAATGTGAAAATGTATGGTATAATATTGAGTTAAATATATTTTTGATCCTTATAAATATACTAATATTTCGTCTTAGTCTCCTTAAAATTTTCCTTCGATTATTAGTCCCCAAAAAATTTTCATCGTCATTTTCGGTCCCTAATTTTAACTCAACCCATGTGTAACCTTTATGTTTTTTAATGAAATTAAGAATAATATTATAACAATCTCTTCCAAAAAAAAAACTTTTTAACCCAAGATGAATTAAATATGAGTTTTAAGCATCAAAAACATAAAAATTCGTATCTAATTCATGTTTTGTTAAAAAGTTCTATTTTTTTTTGTAAAAGATTCTTATAATATACTAAACATTTATGCAAAATTTGATTGAAAAATATGAAGTCTACACATGAGTTGACTTAAAAGAATGGATCAAAAGTGGTAATGAAAATAGAAAAAATTTAGAGGGACTATACCAAAAATTTGGTATATTTATAGGGATCAAAAACATATTTAACCATAATATTTTTGTCTTATTAAAATATAAGGAATAAGTCTAAGATGTGTCAACTCAGTGGTAAGAGCTTGATTTTGTAACTTCAAAAGACCTTGTTCAAATGCCACATAGAACAATTGTTAAATGACCATTAATGCGACAAATATTAATAATAAACTTTGAGGAATAGATTATACATAATTTCATTTATTTTATAATAATGCATTTTTTTGTATAAAAAATAATTTTACATGTTGATATTTGCAAATATTTGTAAATACCTCAATATCCACTAATACTCGTCTAGCGGATATTCATACAAATGTGAGAGCAACATAAATATTATTTTTATCAAGTAGAGAAGGTTAACTATTATGTATACACGTGGACATCCGTTATCATCTATGGTAATAAAATGGTAATAACAACAATAACAAAAAAATAAAAGAATAATTGTTATATTAATAAATAATAATAATAATAATAATAATAATAATAATAATAATAATAATAATAATAATAATAATAATAATAATAATAATAATAATAATAATAATAATAATAATAATAATAATAATAATAATAAAGTAACACTTTTATTAAAAATAAATAATTTCAAAGTATAAAGAGAGAAAAAAGTATTGATATAGTCCAAAGAATAATAAAAAACTTTACGATAATTAATTCAAAATTGATAAATATTTATTTGATATTCAAAATAGCCGCAACAAATTCTTGTTAATATATAAGGATAAACATGTCCTCGTGAGCTTATCTCAGCTGGTAAGAACAATGCATAATCAGGGTCGTCTTAACAAATTCATGGGCCTAGTTTTAATTTTATAAGGGATGAAAAAAAAACTGGGCCCCAAAAAAATAAATAAGTCATTTAAAAAAAATATTAAAAATCACACTTTGGTGGTTCTTGAACACATGACCTCACACTCAATAAAAAGTGGACTCACCACGAAAGCAAGCTATATAGGTTGAAATAACTCGCTTTTAATAGATATATATCCATTATTTTTGGGTCTTACATATAAAAAAATAAATAATTGGGCCCCAAAAAATTGGAGGCCCGGTGCCGTAGCCCAACCTCGACAGGCTATGGGCCGGCCCTGTGCATAATATAGGCAAGGTCCGAGGTTCAAATCCCGGCCACCACAAAAAAAAGGATAAACATATAAGAAGAACAAATGAAAGAAACACTGATAAATTTAGCTTTTTCTGTTGTTGCTTGACGCATAAAATTGTTCAATATCATCTTTTTTGTCCTTATATATCACAAAGCATAGTAAACTAAAATCAAAACATACTAAAAAATAAATGACTATCTTTCACTCTTTATTCTCAATAAAAAAAAAGAAATACACATAAAAAAAATCTGATATTATAAAGTAGAAAAGAAACCCTAATAAATAAAATAGTTGAAGAATGTTCGGGAAAAAGAAGGCAAGATATTTCTTAAAAAAAAAAGAAGGCAAGATAAAAGAATAATGCTTTTTTTACGGAAGAAATAATAAAATATATTAAAACATGAATAAAATACGTACAAAAATATGAGAAAAATATAAGTGGTTAGTTTCTATGGAATTTTTTTTAAGTTGGTGTTAAGTTGGGAGATCTTGTGAGTAGGAAGCACTCTTATATTCAAATCAAGATGATAGAATTGCCTGCCAACTTAATGATATCAAGGAAAACAAATTTGTACTTGTCTCCCCCTATTCTTTTGCTATATATGAAGAAAATTCCAACACAAAAATTCAAACTTTAAAACAAATTTTGGATATTTTCTCCTACTTCATTATCCCTCTATTGTGTTATATGACAAAAAACAATGGAAGCAAACACAAAGAACTTTGTGCACATTAGGTGCAACAGTTTACCTTCTGCACCTCACTCTAATGCACCATAATTCAATGACCATTTGGAAAGATTTAGGGTGGAAAACTAAATTATAAGATGATACATGTTCATACAGCGGCGAAGCTAGCAATATTTTTTTTGAGGTGGCCACATATAATTTTTTTTTTAAAACATTAATTGTGAATTTAACCAATAAATAAAAAAATCACAATAAATATTACTTATATAAAATGTACTTCATAAAATATAGTTAAAGTAATAAAAAAGGATTATACAAAAAATGCAAAAGCAACGGATTTTATCAAAAAAAGCAACAATGAAACAAATGATTGTACGTAAAAATCAACAATGAAAGAAATTAAAAATGATAGTAGCTATTTATGAAAGTCGAACGCGACAATCCTTCAAAGACTCAAATTCATCCACAACTGCCTATGAGTTTAAGTGACTTGCAATGTCCTTTTTAATGTAAATGAAGCCCTGTTTCCTTTCATTTGTCCAAATATATTTACTAATAAGTTAATAATATTATGATTTTAATATAACATTACTAATGGGATGAATGTTGGGACTATATGATATATGTTTTGGACTAAGAGTAACAAATTAAAATTTGTTGCTATTGTAATATTTTCTTTGTTTAATAAAAATAATATTATTAAAGGTGGATTCTTCGATTTCTATGAGACGAGATCAAGTAATTGAAAGTTCTGAAAAGTAACTAAAGTCAAACAAAATTATTTCAACTAAAATTAAACTTGGGGTAGCCAAATATATATTATTATGGGTAGCCAAATATGTAATAACATATCTACTACTCATTAATATTTTTTTTTTGGGGCTACCCCTTGACTATACTAGCAATCGCCCATGTGTCCATCTATAAGTAGTGACACATACACCAATACCAATACGTAAAAACCGATGATAATTTGAGAAAATAAAATTGATTGTATACAAACATTTGTGTTAGTGTCAAACTTCAACTTGCAATGTTGTACATAGATGTCCATTGAGTCATTCTTTTATTAGTAAGTAAATAGAATTGAGGGTTAAATATGTTCATAGTCACTACAAAATCAAGAACTTTGAATTCCCTAGACAATATTTATTCATCTGTAATCATCTTTTATAACCTGAGTAAATAGAATTGAGGGTTAAATATTATTATTATTATTTATTATTATTATTATTATTATTTTTATTATTTTTATTATTAATTAGATTAAGAATCATAACCTAAAGAAACATAATATAATAGTATATCAGATTCTATATAATTTGGTTGAAATTTAAGTTAGGGAAAACTATGAGAGCTTTGTTTGGTCTTTACATACCAAAATAAACGGCCAAGGAAACATTCAGCGTATAAGGACTAAAAGAAGTAAGCTACTTGGTCATAGTTTTGCCCTGTATATATGTGGCTGTGATTTAATGTAGCTACTGCTAAAATTGGACATCAATTTTGGAATGTTTTCACCAAAAGTAGTTTCAAAATAGTATAGTGGTGATGCCATGGAATAGGTTATGAGTATTGTGTTCGTGACATGAGTGAGGTGACATTATTTTATGTGACTGATAAAAGTAAATCATGATCACTAGCCACAAATTTCAATATTAATCATCAATGTATAATGTATATACCCATCTTACCCTAGTGTAACAGAATTATGCAAACCATGAAAAGGTTGATGTTCAAAACTGATAGATAAGGAGACCACGGGGAACACCATGACATCGTTTAGAGATAAAATCTTGGGCAACGCTCAAGCACCTGTGATGCGTGAAAAGGTTGATCTGTTAGCTCAAAAATTGGTGACGATTGAACATGTCGAACAAGATAATAAACTTTTGCCTATGCTGCATGTTGAGAAAAAAGTTATCGATGAATTGAGTGTACCTTGGAAAGATGCATTGGCAGTTAAATTGTTAGGTCAAGGGATAGGATTCGACAACATGAAAAGCAATTTGGGGACTGCTTGGAACTTAGCAGGTAAATTTGATATGATGGAAATCGGAAATGATTTCTTCATGGTCAAGTTTAATAGTGAAGATGGTAAAACAAAGGTGATCGATGGAGTTCCTTGGAATATATGTAATTGCTATCTCATGGTTCGTCAATGGACGTCTGACTTTAATGTAAATAGTTTTTACCGAGACACAACCATGGTTTGGGTGAGAATTCTATCCCTAAACTTTGTGTATTATGATGAGAGTTTTCTGTGGGCTCTTGCATCGACTATAGGAAAACCGGTTAAGGTTGATTTTCATACTTTGCAAGTTGCACGTGGAAGATTTGCAAGAGTGTGTGTTGACATTGCTTTTAGAGATAGCGTGGTAGGTAAAGTTGGAATCAACAGAGAATGGTATTGGCTCCAATACGAAGACGAAGACTTGCCTATCATCGTGAATTGTGAATAAGTAGTCGATTTGCTTTCCTAAAAAAAAAGTAGTCGATTTGCTCTCTTCATTATATTTATTAGTTTGTTTTTTTTGGTATCAGCTTGTTACGATCCTACATTTCTGAGTGGAAAACTAAAGATGCTCAAATTATCACTTGGATGTCTCTAAGGCACCGACAAAGAAAGTTGCTTTAGAAGGTCGTGAAATCAATTATTTTCCACCACTTTATGTGGATTTTATTTCCAAAATGTAGGACCCACATTGATTTAATCAAATTAAAGAGTAAAATTTAGATAGTGTTCAAAATGGGACCCCACCCTCTTTTCTTTATGTTTTGATGAAAGTTAAAATGTACTCTTATCCTTTCATTTTAAAAGGATGTATTCATATTTTTTTATTATTAGGACCAAAAAATATACCACATTTTTATTTTCTTATAACTAAGACATGAGGAGATAATAGAAAGTATGGCTATGTTTTGATTCTAATTTTTTTCAAAGATCCTCGCATGACCATTTACTCGAACACATGGGCATATCCTGAAAAAAGAAAGATAACATTACCAAAAAAAGAAAGATAAGGCGTAAGTAAACCTTTTTTTTATCATTGAAATGTTTGAAGATTCCAAATTGCCAACCAAAATTGAATGGCTTTTTGTATTTTCTTTAATGAAAATATATCTTAAATCTTAATAAAGTTTTTTTTTTTACAAAATATCTTAATAAAGTATTATTTTTCACATATGTAATAAAATAACATAACAAAATTTTATATATAAAAAAAATAACATAACAAAAATGATAGAGAAAAGCAAAGAGGTGGAGTAGCATTAGCAATTAGAAACCTCTCCACTTCAATTATTGTCATGCCCACATGGGATTCAAAGTCAATTTGAATCCATACTGCTGTCAAGATAATAAGTTTAGTTAGGTAAGTTGATGATTAAAAATTGTCAAAATTAAGTACCTGCACATGTTCTTTTATTTTATGAATCTAAAAATTCAATGAACAACGTGATTCTTGTCTTCCTATAATGTAAGTGTATATTAATTATTACTTCCCTTGGTTTAGGAAAGACTGCACAGAACTTGCTAGTAGTATGTACAACTAATTCAATCTGTATATTCTGTACTATATACTTCATTTATAACACAACAAAAGTGATTTTATTTCCAAAAGTTAATTTTATACTTGCATTAATTGCATTGTGAGTTAGCACACCAATATGGTTGATTACCTCAGTGCAAACGTGTGCTAAGTGACAAAGATATTAAGTACTGAGCTGTAGTGTTCCTATGCAAGAGACATTGTATTAACACTACTGAGATTTTTCATAGATCTGAATCTAAATCAGTTAGTCCTTATGGATTTTTGTTACTATTTGATTCCTTATGTCTCTTGAACTCCCAATATATATTGAAGTAATCTGAAAGGTAGATCCAAATTCAAAAAAGAGCTTTTGTTCTCTTCTGTTGTAAAATCAATGGCTACTACCATTCCTTTTAGTCCAACATCACATCACCAACCTCGCTCGAAAAGCTTGCCATCGAAACCACACCCTCTCATTCTACAATGCAATCAACACTTGGCAAATTTAGAGCCTTTTGACGCAATCAACTCTTCATCGTTGTTCGGTAAAAAACTAACCGATCTACAAGCTTTACATGATTGCGTTGAAAATTTGGTATTGCTGCCTCTTACTCAACAAGTCCTTGTCCACGCACGTCAAGAGAAATGGACCGACGAGCTTTTAGACGGATCTTTAAGGCTTCTAGATGTTTGTTCTGTAGCAAAGGATTCTCTAATTCATACAAAGGAATGTGCACGCGAACTTCAATCGATTATGAGAAGAAAAAGAGGAGGCGAAATGGAGGTGACGGCTGAGGTGAGAAAATTCTTGGCTTCTAGGAAGGTAGTAAAGAAAGCAATCCTCAAAGCTTTGGAGAATTTGAAGGCTAATGTGAAGAAAGGCAAAGGAAAACTATTATCTCCTAGCAACAATAAGGATCATGAAAAAGTGACTTTGGTTAGTTTGTTAAGAGATGTGGAAGTGATTAGTCTTTCAATGTTGGAGTCACTTTTGATCTTTATCTCTGGACCGGCGCAATCGAAACCAAGTAATTATTGGTCTTTGGTTTCAAAGCTTATGATGCAGAATAAGAAGGTTTCTTCTACACAAGAAGCCGATATCAACGAGTTTTCTAATGTTGATGCTGCATTGCAGTCTTTTGTGTTTAATGTTGCGAGAAAATCAGATAATGTCTATCATTTGCAGAACCAATTGGAAAATTTGGAGTCTGTTGTTCAAGGGTTTGTGGAAGCACTTGAACCTCTTTTTAAACGCTTTATTAAGATTAGAGTTTCCCTTCTCAATATCCTTAATCACTAGTTGTATAAATTTGAATGAATGTTTTGTAATTATGTCATGTCAATGAATCAATGAAATTGGCTTCTAACTTTTTTCTCTTTTATATATTGTTTATTCTTCTGTTATTCCATTTCATTTTGACACTTAAGCTCCCAAATTAATTTGTTGCAAACTTATCAATTGTATTTTTTTTTCTATATCTTTTTCTGCTACTAGTCCCAAGATTTTAATTGAAATACTGAAATCTCTTTATAGAGGAAGGCGTTTCAAATGATCCACATTCATGTTTTAGAGTTTTAGTCACAAAAATATTGTTTACTGTGCTTGATATATAAAGAGTGATCACTTACATGACCAACTTGTGTTATTCTTTATATTTTCCTGAAGTTTTTTTTCCAGCAAGATTTAGCATTTTTCTAAAGCTTTGAGGAGTCTTATACTCAAATGTTAAAATTCAAATGTAAGTAGTTAAACTCATATCGACTAAGAATGAATTAAATGAAAGATATTTAAGAGAGGCGGCTCATTTTTCTAAGCATTCATCATGTGGCTCTCGTTTTTTCTCTTTTTTCATCTATTTATTACTAAATATTTACATTTACATATGCTCATTCTTATAATTCTTAAATATGTAACTTTGAGTGAGCTTTGTAACTCCTTCCACTGTCCATTAATTAAGGGAATGTGATAATACAAATAATAATTTTGTTAAAAAATGATGATAATAATAATAAATAAAATAAATTTAAACTTAAAAGTTTAGTTGAAAGGTGTGGTTATTTGATTATATGGTGCATATGGTACATCTTTTTTGGACAAATATATTTTATTAATATTCATTTTTGGATCTGGTCCCTATATATATTCAGAAGTTAACTTTTGGTTCCTGCAAAATAAATTTGCACTTTTGGTGCCTCTGACACTTCCCTTTAGCATTTTTGGGATAAAAAATGTTGACGGAAAATTTTCACATTCAACTACATATAACTTTGACACCCTGACACTTTTAGTCCTCTCACACTTTTATTTCTCAATATTTATAGGGATCATTTACTTAATTAACCCTTAATACATATATAAATGAAGAAAGAAAGAATACACCAACAAAAAAAATAAGAATGTAAGAAGGAAAGAAATGAAAAACCCTAAACCCTAGCAAAACCTTGATTTCTTCCTTACAATGGCGGCTAAACTTCCGCCGGACATACTGACCGAAATCTTCTCTCGCTTACCGGTAATATCACTTGTCCGATTCCGATCAACTTCAAAATCACTTAAATCCCTAATCGATTCCAACAAATTCATCAACCTTCACCTCAGAAATTCCCCCAATCAATCCTTAATCCTTCAATTCAAATTCGATATCTACCAAATTAAAATCGATGATAATTTCTCTAATCCAAACATATCTATGTTTCTTTTTCCACACAACCACCCTTTCACCGGCAACAGCGAGGATGACAACACCATTACTCTTATCGGTTCATGCAACGGCCTCCTCGCCATGTCCCACGGCGTAACGGCTTTCACGCATCCCAACGACCCCAACGAAATCACAGTTTGGAACCCTAACACCCGTAAACATCGGATTATCCCTTTTCTCCCTCTTCCAATCCCTAACATTCTCCAATCTGACAATCCTAACCGTGGCTGCTTATGCGTTCACGGCTTCGGTTTTGATCAAATAACCGGTGATTACAAACTCCTCAGAATTTCTTACTTAGTCGATCTACAAAACCCTATTTATGATTATGATCCACAAGTCAGACTCAGTCTCTTCAGCTTGAAAACAAACTCATGGAAGATAGTTCCTGCTATGCCGTACCATCTTCAACATTTATTTGATTTGGGGGTTTTTGTTGAGAATTCTATTCACTGGATTATGACCAAGAAGAAACTTGGTGGGTTACATCCTTCTTTAATTGTCGCGTTTAACCTAACACTTGAGACTTTCAATGAGGTTCCTCTTCCTGATGAAATAGGGGAACAAGTTAATAGTAAGAGTTTTAAACGTGTTGCTGTTTTAGGAGGGTGTCTTTGTATGACTGTGGATTATAAATATACTAAAATCGATGTTTGGGTGATGAAACAATATGGATGTAGAGATAGTTGGTGTAAACTTTTTACTGTGGTTAAATCGTTATTCCATGATTTACCTTTGGAATCTTTCAGGCTTTTAGGTTATTCCAGTGATGGAAAAAAGGTTTTGTTGAGGGTAGATGCTGAGAATCTGTTTTGGTATGATTTGGAGAGTAAACAAGTTAGTTATGATCAAGAAATTCGTAATTTGGATGACGCTATGATTTGTGTTGGAAGTCTTGTACCACCTTACTTCCCTGTTGATAATCGTAGTAAGAAGGAGAATCCTACAAGCGAGAAAAGGTACTCCTTATTGTTTAACTGAGTTTTTGTTGTGTATAAGTTATATCAGTTCAATGGACCTTTGACATTAAACTCTATATTATAGGTCAAATTGAATTCTTGTCATAGGATAAGGATTCTCTAATTACTTTGACGTCTTTACCTTTGTTTATGTATATGGCAATGTGTGTATGCTTTGATTGAGATATTCACTCACTACTAAATAGTTATTTTAACATGCTTATTTATGAATATTGAGACTATTCCACCCTGCCGTGGTTGGATATCTGTGTATGTAAAGAGAAGTAAGTTGCCGTTTACATATTGGCCTACCATGAACTTACTCTAATTTTATGCACAGTTCCTTTAAAAAGCATGGTTTTTATCAACTATTCTTTTGTGATATTTTTGAACTTACTTCGATGAGATTCATTTTTTCCCACAGGGACGACTTTTTGTCCCGAGAATTTAAATTGAGACTGTAAGCGATGGAAGGAAGGACCTGTGAAGTGCAGCTGAAACAGGATGCTCCAGTTGTTTCTTGTGATGGAATTAGTCACCTTGGTTAGGTTGAATTGATAATGATGGAGGTGCACCCATTTTTATCCCTCCTTTTGAATTGTCTGAGATCACATTTATCCCTCTTGTGTAAAACTGATATATTACTATTTTTAATGGAGCTGATATAAGCTATTTTGGCATAGGCATGTGAAGCATGAGCATCATATCACCATCAATGTAGATGTCAATATTGAAAATGGTCGATTTAAAAAATTTGTGTGTTTGTGAACTCTAAAATGAGGCAAGTATCTTATTTCTTATATCTTCAGGGAAGCATTAAATTTTCAACAGGGCTTCTAGTCTATAGACTCCTTATTATCATACATAATTTTTGAAAAACAATTCTGACAATTCATATAACTAGGTGGATGCTGAATTAATCGGGAATTCAATATTGGAATTTCATATTCCATACTATTTTAAATATTTTAAATGAGATACCTGTTTTGAAATGATCGTACAATTATATTGTGTTTTTTTTTTTAAATCATTTTTAGCCATATAAGTATGATACTGTTATAGTTTTAGGAATTTGGAAATGTGTGTTGCATGATTTTGGAACATATTTTTTTAATTTCATTTTGTAGTTTTTATTGAGAATTGGAAAATCAAGTTGAAAGATAATACTGTGATAAGCATTAGTATTGCATTACTTTGAGTTGAATTGCAACTGTGATGGGTAATGCTTAGTTTTAAGCAACTGTCTATCCCTTTATAAGTGAATTATAGGATGTTTGTTTGTTTCTTATGCATTTTCTATCTGCTTTAGCCTTTCTGTGTCTCTTTTGTAAATCATTTCAATTTGTTTTTTTTGCAAAAGAACTGTCCTTTCGCCTATGGTTGTAGTATCATTTGATGTAGCACTTACTTGCGGGTGTTGAAACTTTAAAGTTAAATTTAGTTGGTCTCGTAAAAAGATCCTTTTGAACTGTGTATGCAAAAGCTTGAAGAAGAGGAAGAAAACATTCTTAAACAAATTTCAGAGAATGTGAAAGAAAAAATTGATGAAGGAATGCAGAACTAAGAACTTTAGGGCTCCACCATGCATAAAAGGTTAAACTCATTCTGTTTTGGTGATTATGTTATCAACAGATAACTGTTAGAGAAAATTTATTTCATATCTTCAGTGTTTGTATGTGAATTTGCAGAGCACATTTTCCTTTTAGGCGAGGCTTTCTTTTTTGTTTGGAATTGATTGAATAAAAAAAGTTGATTATTCTGAATATATGATACACTTCATGTAGTAATCCTAACTAAACTAACAAATTTTAACCAACTTACATCGAATAGTGACAGAGAAATTTAAGTATGTGCTCATTTGACTTATTTTGGTTTATTTTATGCCTTGATTACTTGTCTGTATCATATCATAGTTATTAAAAAAATTGAAGAAAACACATTCACGGGGAAGAGTAGCGTATTATACTTTTGTATTATATACAAGCTATGACTGTTTCACATAATATCATAAGGAATAATTTTTTTTTACTACTCTGTCCGTCCCAAACTAGATTTTGTTGGATTCTTTCTGATGAATATTTTCAAAATATCAACTTTTTTTTTTTTTTTTTTTTATTTTTTTATTCATTTTAAAAAATGTTAAAGATCAAAGACATGCATTGGTATCATTTGAAAAGGTCAACAAGGTCACTTATTTTGGAATGGAGGAAGTAACATTGTAAGACCATCTTATTCTCACAATAGAAACCTACAATGTTCTTGGTTTTGCGGATTTTCATCTGTTTGATATATAGGAGTCTTAGACTCTAATGTTAAAATTCAAATGTAATAGTTAGACTCATATCGACTAAGAATGAGTTAAATGAAGGATATTTGAGAGGCGGCTCATTTACTCATATTATTATGACTTATGAGGAAAGATTGCTTCCACTTCTACTTTGGAATTGGAATTAGTTAGTATCAAATAATATACTAATGACATATGCCTATATTACTAATAATAATTGGGCAGTGAACAATTCAATTCATTTTAGAGTGAAAAGTGAAAATTATTAGCAGTCGATTAACAAATCAATGGTGGATATTGTAAGTACGCCATAAATCTTCCTTGTGGAATCTTTGACCTCGTGGCCGAGTAGTCTTTCAAGGTCTCACTCCATGTAAAAAACGTGTTCTCCCTTTTTTCC
>Ga0228711_1001797_pt1 | contig 32186 bp, 36 predicted proteins | sample MedpolnodulmetaG_2_FD_177996 | JGI IMG/M metagenome (GOLD analysis project Ga0228711, IMG submission 177996) | Root nodule microbial communities from Medicago polymorpha collected in Santa Monica, California, United States - brown nodules | ecosystem: Host-associated > Plants > Roots > Nodule... | reverse complement strand
AGCCAAGGTATTGGTTTCCTGTTTTTCTAGGCATTCACTAAAATTTTGAAACTAGTACTTTGCACACAATTTATCTCATCTAGTTCTTCTCATAAACATGTTTACTCTTGAACCACTTAGTACTTAGCCTAAAAGTGAGGTAGCTTCAAACTATTATACTATATGCTGGAGACTGACAATCAATGTTTAACTCGTTTTTGTTATGTTAAATCCGATAATTGTTTTGAATTGTATGAAAGCATGGAAAGGATCAAGGCACTTTTTGAAATTGAGTGAGACACTTAACCACATAAAGCCTACCCGTGAGAATAGTGAGTATTTGATACCCTAATCTGAGCCAAATGAATCAAGTCCTCAAACATGATCTGTCAATGTTCATAAGCACAATGCTTATTGACATTGCCCGAAATCTTTCAAAAATTCAGTTCATGTTTGATTCACTTTAGGACATCGATATCTTACTTTGTTGAACCCTTAACCTTCTTGTACTATGTCCCTTGCCTTAGGATAGGGGAACATTCAATTAGAGTTTTGTTGCGTTTAAGTTGGGGAGAAAGGGAGGTGTATTATGTCAAGAATCATGGCGAATTGTTAAAGTAACCTGACAACATTGAATTGTATAAATTTTAGAATTTTCAAAGTTTGTAAATTGGAAAAAGAAGAGAAAAAGAAAGAAACAAAAATCAAAAATAGAATAAGTTGTCAAGTTTTTCTTCTCTTTCTCACTAACATATCATTTTAGTAATACATTTTCTGGTTTTTAGAGAGAGAATAGGGCATTTTCTAGAGAGAGAAGCACAAAACAAGGTAGTTAGGAGTAGATTCAACCCAAGATTTATTGAGACATCATGGATCTAGGCATTGAATCTTCATCTTTTCTTCATCCTTTGCAAAGCTATCATGGACATATGTAGCTACATCTACTCTTGTGGGTTTTGAGGTATTCAAACAAGCTATTATGTAATTTCTTGATCTTTTAATATATGGTTCTAGCTCATTCATTCAATATTGTTGTTATTCTTGTATTTAATGCTTTATTGAGATTCAAAATGATATTGACAAATACTTTTGGATTTAAGAAATAGAATAACAATCTATCTTAAGTTATCACTCTAGACATAGATGTTAATATTTGATAATCGCTTTTAATCTAGAACTTAATGATTTTGGGTCATTTAATCGGTTGGGAAATCGTCGATTAAACGATCCAATCGACTTTGTGTTTGTTTAAATGTTTGGGAAATCGACATTTAAACAATCCCTTAGAAATAACGATAACATTTGGACACAAATGATATTGTCGAGTGATTGTGATGATATCGTTTAAAAAGCTAGAATTTGTTACTTGATCGAGAGATTGCAGCTGTTACGCTTGGTTGATGTCTCTGACCCCAAGTGAAATAGTCCAATCTCTTCTCGTTTTACTTTTATGTCGAATAGAACAATAGTTTTACACAAACAAACAACTTATACCCAAACACTTAACGTGATGAATATTGTGAAAATTCTTATGAAATACGCAACTCCCTGCGGAAACGATCCTATTATACTTACGTGTAAATAGTTTTATGACATGTAAAAATCTTACATCAGTAGTCACAGCTGTCGTTCTTGTACTGTTGCAGGCACGAAACAGGGTAGTGGAGATAGTGGTTGTACACTTGTACTATTGTCCTTTTCCAACGTTCTCCAAAGAATAAGCATCCAATGCCTTCAAATTCCTCTGAATTAGTTGTTGCTCCAGGCTTCTATTCTTCTGCAATGATAGGCGTGATAATAACAACATTTGACATAAATCTGAAGCTTCCAGTCTTCCAGCTTCTGATGATCTTCAGCTCTTGATGATCTTCAGAACCTCTGATGACGCCAGCTTCTGGTGAACATCTTCTAAGGAGGTGCTTCTGATGACGTCAGTTTCTGATGATCTTCAGAACCTCTTTTCTTTAGATTCTTCCGTGCAACACAAGCTTCCAGTTTGTAGATGCCATTGATCTCATTTGTTCTTCAGAACCTATGTATTTTAAGACACTAAAATTTTGTTTATGGTCCTGCACACTTCAACAAATATTAGCATATCCAATTGACAATTTTTAATACCTTGTTATCATCAAAACTCAAAGAGTAATGTTAAACACACTTTGTTCCAACAATCTCCCCCTTTTTGATGATGACAAACACTGGTATTTAATATGTTTAATTGATGTTAATCTAATTAACAAGTTGACTATATGGCTATGAGGTTTGTAAGCTCCCCCTGAGTCTAATAGCCCTTTAAGGTGAGGTTTGTAAAAAAGTGTAATAACACTCAGAATAATCTCACATTAAATCAATAGACTAAGAGATGAGAATAAGGTTCTCTTAATTTAATTTGTTAAGAATTAAATTAATGGGGCTCAGAATAATCTCACATTAAATCAATAGACTAAGAGATGAGAAGAAGGTTCTCTTAATTTAATTTGTTAAGAATTAAATTAATGGGGATCAGAGCGTATAAATAAATACTACATCTACTGCCACTTTTGTCATCAACAAAAAGTTAAAAATAAAGACAAAAAAAAAGAGGTGAGAAAAACATATGAGAAAATTCTATAAGAGGAACATCAGAGCACGAAATATATTCAAAAGCAATAGGCATAGCAAAAAGATGTCAGAAGCAGTATATAACACAATAGTAAAAACAACATGGTTTAGAAACAAAACAAGGACAAAAACTTAAAGTAAACAAGCTAAATGTGTGCAATCTAAGGCTTGGCTTGTTTCTTCATCATTTCCATCATCACTTGCATCATGTTGTTTGTCTTCTCAAACTGCTTCTCCATAGCTTCCTTATGATCACTATAGTTCTTGACTAGTGCTTCTTCTCTGACCTTAGCTTCCTCTTGTTGAGCAATCATCTTCCTCTGAAGTTCAGCACACAGCATTCTTTGGTCAAAAAGGTCTTTCTTCAGCTCCTTGTTCTCTTTTTCATGTTTAGAATCCTTTTTCAACTTCTCAAGGATAAGAGCATCAGTTTGAATCTTTAATTTGGTTAACCATCTGAAATCAGGGTCCTTAGAATGCACACTTGCAGTGATAATGCTAGAAGCATCCAGGTAGGTTGGTGTGTCTGATAAGTATAATTTGCTTCTCTCTTGATTTCTGTTAACCTCTACTTCTTGCATATTCACACAAACTTGCTTGAACCAGTTTTATAGGTCAATTAAAGCTTGATTATGTGCTTCAATAGATAGCTTCTGTAGTTCACACATCACATAATCAACTCTTCCTCTTAATGAAGTCCGCTCACTTACATAGTCCTTTTCATGAACAAAGTTGCTTCTGGTCTTCACCAGTTTGTTCAAGTCCTTAAATATATTTTCACATACCTCTTTTAATATAGCAGAATCTAAAAGAATAGTAGGTGGGGGTAAGACATTTTTAAGTGGAGGAATAATTGTAATTGAGGAGGAAGGTACATTTGTGCTTGGAATTTCTAAAGCAGCAGATTGGTTTGGTTCAAAGGGTGGATCATGAACATGTTCTAATGTAAGTCCAGTTTGAATAGGATTCTCAACTTCAACATTTGAGACATGAGTGATTTCAAAGTTTTGTTCATGAGTGGGTTGAGGATTAGGTATAGCTTCTGTAGAATCAGATGGTAATGCTACACTAATAGGTTGAGGATTCAAGAATCCAGGTTTATCCCAATGACCTTCTGGTAGTTTCTGACCTACATTTATGTACCTTTGAATTAAGTTATGTATTCTCTCTTGAACAGATGGAAACATAGGAACATATTCATCAGTAGGGTTAAGGTTAGATGGTGATGGGGTTGAGGATGTATGTGAGCTAGATGAGGGTGAAAAGATATCTAGGTTTGCTATATTATCAGAAGTATTGTGAGAAGGACTGTTACATTTTGAATCTTCTGCAGCAGCTCCTGAAGTGTGTTCTTCTGCACATATAGTCTCTTCTCTCTGATCTTTAGCTGTGATTTTCAACAACTCCCCAACTTCTACTAAAACCATCTTATGAACTTCTTCAGCAGCCTTAATAACCTTCAGAGCATTTTCACCAGCATCTTCCCTTAAAATGCTAGAAGCAGGAACTTCAATCTCTTTTTCAAGTTGCAAAGCTTTCTGAAGAGCGGCAACATCTATAGCTTTCTTGTTCCTGATTTCTCTTGTGACTAACTCAGTAGCTTCAACATCTTCTTATTCTTGCAAGATGTACTGAGATTCCTTCAACTTCCTAACAGGAGTTCTCTTCTTCTTCTTCTTAATCCTTGATTGAGCAAGGATTGATCCTGATGAACCAACAGATTTCTTCCCTCTTGTTCTTTGATCAAGAACCTTCACATGTTCTAAATTTTCAACCTCTTCTTGAATAGTTGGAAGATCAGATCCAACTTCATTCACTTGAATAGCAGCCTTATCCTTCTTGGCTTTCTTAGGTTGAGGTTCAGAAGCTTCTTCATCTTCAGCAGCTTCTGAAGTTGCTTTCTTCTTTGACTTCCTTTTCTTAGAAGCAATAGGTAGAGAACCACCATACATAGTTTCTAGGATGTCACTCATCTTTATGATCTCTCCAGTAGTCTTCCAGTGATCATAAACATAACCAGCTCTTACCTCTAGAGGATCTTCCTTTAAGATTGGAGGAAAATCTTCCATCAGGATTGATAAGATCATGGACTCCTTAAGATCAGTATTCATCCTGATAACCTCCTTTACCAGGTACACATGTTTTAGAGTACTACCATTGATATACTTTCCAACCATTGTGCCCAACATCTTATCAGTAACCACTTTGGACAGTTTGAGAGCTTCCAAGATTCTTCCTTGATAGAATATTTCAGATAGCATCCTTCCATAAGGAATATAAGCTCTTTGTTTATCTTGGCTTTCCTTCAGAGCCCAAAGCATGTGATGAAAGATGTATCTTGGCAGATTCACTTTCTCAAATGTGATAAGGAAGTGTAAAAACATTTTGTGCTCTATAGACAATGAGTCTACTCCACCAGCCTTAGGTAAGAAACATTCTTGCATCAGCTTCTGAAGTACTTTATGTTCCTTCTGCATATGCTTGTACTTCCATTTCTTGTTGCCATTGAACAGAGTATCACGAACAACAGGTATCCAAGTGCTTGTCTTGCTATTCATATTCCATTGAAAAGCTCCTTCAGCATCCCTTCTGCAAGCTCTTCCAATAACTTCTTCAGTATGGTGACTGGAATCCCCATTATGTTTGAACGGATTTATGTTATAGCAAACTCTTTCAAATCCATTTCTGCCCTTAATTTCCCTTTAAGACTAGGATCAAGCAGTACCATGTGATCTTTTTCATCCTTTGTCGCATATTTGTCGTAGATTTCTGCTCAACCCAGAAGTACTTAACCAGATTCTCATATGTTGGACCATCCAGCAAAGTGAATTACCCTGATAGCTCTTGATATCTCAAATAAGTTGTAGGATCACAATCATGACGAGTTAGTGATACAAAATCCACTGGATTTTCAACTTGTATGGTTAAGTCGTCTTCTTCCAACTTCATGGTTCTTCCTTTAATCTGAACACATTCCCCATACTCTATTTGCATGCAAGTACCTTGATTTGAGCTTGAAGATGCCATGAGAGGATTGATGAAGTTTTAGGCTTCTAGGTTGATTTTGAAAATGTAGAGATTTTTCAGAGAAACAATCCTAAAATCAAAACGTGTGGGTAGTGTAGTGAGAAGTGTGTGTTTTTATCTAACTGTTTATAGTAAAAACGTTTGTAATTCAGAAGGGGACAAACAAACACAACATTAATGACATAGGGGGCGCGAGATAGTTCATTCAAAGCATAAAATCAACACTGCCCACTTACATTATACACCAATACACATAAGCCACGTCAGGATTTTTCAGAGTAACTGTTATGTTAGTGGGACAAGTGTTACCAAAAAGTAATTGTCAACGTTTCCACTAACACTACTATACAGAAGCAAAGAGTTCAGATTCTGGAGTTCAGATTCTGATGAAGCACATTTTCCTCAGAATCTCACAGAAGAGCTTCTGATGGACTATAGCTTCTGAACAACTTCAGAACCTAAATTCCTATTCAGAGGCAAGCATTTTAATCCGACACACAGCGCATGTTCAAATTTTTCTTTATAAAATCAAATCTTTCAACAATTAAAGGCTTAGTGAATATATCAGCCCATTAATGTTCAGTATCATTGAATTGTATATCCAAAATTCCTTTTTGAACATAATCTCTAATAAAATGGTGTTTGATTTCAATATGCCTGGTTCTAGAATGTAGAATTGGATTCTTTAACAAACAAATAGCAGCAGTATTTTCACAATAAATGGGAATATTGTTAGAATTAATCAGATAATCTTTCAACTGATGTTTCATCCAATCTAGTTGTGTACAACAACTTGCAGCTGAGATGTATTTTGCTTCTGCTGTGGACATAGCAATAGTTGCTTGTCTTTTGCTAGTCCAGGATATCAGATTCTCACCCAGGAGCTGACAGTTACCAATAGTTGATTTTCTTTTCAATCTTGTCACCAGCATAATCAGCATAACAGAATCCTATCAGCTTATAATCTAAGGATTTCCTGCCCAAAAATGTTTAGCCAAATTATTTTCATGAATCATTGTTCTAGCCATTTCTTGTAAAGTTCTATTCTTTCTTTCTACAACCCCATTTTGCTGTGGAGTTCTAAGAGAAAAGAATTCATGGATAATTCCAAGTTTTTCACAAAAAACTTCAAATGGCTCATTTTCAAACTCTCCACCATGATCACTTCTTACTTTTAAAATCTTCATTTCTTTTTCAGACTGTATTTGAGTGCAGAAGTTACTGAATACATCATATGCATTATCCTTACTTCTCAGGAATTTTACCTAAGTCCATCTGCTATAATCATCAATAATGACTAATCCATATTTACTTCCATATAAGGATGCAGTGTTAACTGGTCCAAATAAATCAATATGAAGTAATTCTAAGGGTCTAGAAGTTGAGACAATGTCTTTAGTTTTAAAAGATGATTTAACAATCTTCCCTTTCTGGCATGCACCATAGAGTGCATCTGAATGATAGTCAATTTTAGGTAAGCCTTTGATAAGTTGTAACTTACTAAGCTTATAGATTAATCTCCAGTTAGCATGTCCCAACCTTCTATGCCACACCCATTTCTTATCATTCACTGATAGAAGGCAAACTACCTTCTGATCAACTAGTTCAGAGAAGTTAATTTTATAGACATTCTTAATCCTCTTTCCCTTGAACACTATGGATTTGTCATCCTTGTTAACTACTATGCAGTTGGTCTTATCAAACAACACATCATAACCATTGTCACAAAACTGACTAATACTCAAAAGGTTATGTTCAAGACCATCTACCAACCACACATTATTAATAGAGATAGAGGAGTTACCAATAGTTCCTGTACTAATGATTTTGCCAGCTTGGTTGCCTCCAAACTTCACATTTCCTCCTTCTTTCATTATAAGGGTGATGAACATAGACTTCTCTCCTGTAATATGTCTTGAGCAATCGCTGTCTAGGTACCATGATTTTTGCTTTTTCTTTGCTCTTAAGCATATCTCATTTTCATCTTCAAAATCTGATTCAGGTTCAGCTTCTGATGTCAGTGTAGCTACTAACCCCACATCTACATTTGCTTCATCATCAACTTCTTCTTTCTCAAAACCAGATTCACTATCCAAGTATTCCCAAGTGGCCAATAAACTCTTCTTAATCTACTTCTTGAATTTGCTTGAGTTGAAATTTGGTTTCTTGGATTTGCTCTTTGACTTTTCCTTCTAAAGATCAGGGCAATTAGCAATAAAGTGTCCAGACTTCTTACAATTGAAGTAACCTTTCTGATCTTCTTTCTTGGAGCTTTTGTAACCACCCCTCTTGCTCAAAAACTTCCTGTTCTTCTTTGCCAGATACTCAAGCTTGTTGGAAAACATAGCCATCTTCTCAGTAGGATATTCATCAGAATCTCTATCAGGTGATTCTTCTTCAGATTCAATAACTTTAAGAGCTTTTGATGACTTCCCTTTAGATGGCAGAGTAATAGATTTTGTCTTCTTAGCAGGTTCATGTTCATTTAGACTTATCTCATGAACCTTGAGAGAGCTGACAAGATCTTCAACACTTAAAGTGTTTAAATCTTTAGCTTCCTTAATAGCAGTAACTTTAGGTCTCCATCTAGCAGGTAAGCTTCTCAGTATCTTGCTCGCATCATCAGAAGCTACATAGCTTTTCTTCAGTATTTAAAGTCCAGAGACTAGAGTCTGAAATCTTAAGTACATTTACTCAATACTTTCATCATCATTCATCTTGAACATCTCATACTGATGAAAAAGCATAAGAGCCTTTGCTTCTCTAACTTTCTTACTACCTTCATAGTTTGCACAGAGAGAGAAGCAAACATTGCCTTTGCAGTAGATTTGTCACTCATTTTCATATACTTTGCACGAGGTATAGCAAGAACAAGTGATCCTCTGATCTTGTGATGTTTCTTGTAGAGTTTCTTCTGAGCAGGAGTATGTTTCTTTCTATCAACAACAGCTCCTTCTTCATCAAGGACCAAGTCACCAACACCTTCTTCAATAATGTCCCACAGTTCTTCATCTAAACCCATGACATAATTGTAGAAGTTGGTTTTCCCCAAGAGAATTCCTTAGGATATCCATTAAACTTGGAACTTTGCAGTGTTAGATTTCTTATCACCATAATCATATAGAACAACATTGTTGTTCTGACCAGAGGTGGAGTCTTCACTAGACATGTTTTTCTCAGAACTTTTTCTGTTACACTTTGAAGTGATAAGACAACAGACCAAGGCTCTGATACCAATTGATGGTGAGAAAAACATAAGAAAGGGGTTGAATTGTGTTTGCTTTTTCTTCGTTTTCTCCTAAGCTGAATTCACACTTCAGAACCTGATAGAGTTCAGTTTCTAAAATGATGTTTAGAATCTAAATGCAGCGGATAAAAACAGATAGATAGATAGATAGATAGATAGATAGATAGATAGATAGATAGATAGATAGATAGATAGATAGATAGATAGATAGATAGATAGATAGATAGATAGATAGATAGATAGATAGATAGATAGATAGAAGAAAGATACAAAGCAATTATACAGGTTCCTTAAACAAACTAGAAGTAGTCATGTCCCCCTTGCACTTCCAAGGAGAGTTCACTAAAATCAAATATCTGATTACAACTGCTCACTGCTAAAACTAGCAAGAGACTTCAAACTACTCAAGCACAACTGCAAGAGATTTCCTATGCTCAAGAACAAAATCAAGAGACTTCCTATGATCAAGCACAACTGCAAGAGACTTCTATTCAAACAGAATCACAAAGAAACTTGTTTGAGGTTGAACACATGATATATAATCAGTGGTGTTCACAATACAAATTAGATACAGACTCTTAAGACTCTAGAATTTCTAAGATATGAAAGTTGTTATGAAATTCTAAGTGAACTTTGATGTGAAACAATTTCAGCAGAGTTTTGGCACTAGTAAAATTGTTGTAAGAGTCTTGCAATTCTTCAGGTCTTCACTCTTTTATATATAGGTGTGAAAGAGACGTTGTTGATTGCCAGCACATTAAAAAGAGTCGTTTCAAGCTTGATAAATCACCAATGATTTGTTCCCTAATTTGGTTATTGTCCTATGAAGGAACAATTTCAAATTCATTCCAAGAATAGAGGAATACCAGCGTAGTCACAGCTGTAGTTCTTGTACTATTGCAGACACAAAACAGAGTAGTGGAGATAGTGGTTGTACACTTGTACTATTGTCCTTTTCCAACGTTCTCCAAAGAATAAGCATCAAATGCCTTCAAATTCCTCTGAATTAGTCGTTGCTCCAGGCTTCTATTCTTTTACAATGATAGGCGTGATAATAACATCATTTGACATAAATCTGAAGCTTCCAGTCTTCCAGCTTCTGATGATCTTCAGAACCTCTGATGATGTCAGCTTCTAGTAAACAGCTTCTGAGGAGGTGCTTCTGATAACGTCAGCTTCTGATGATCTTCAGAACCTCTTGTCTTCAGAACCTCTTTTCTTCAGATGCTTCCTTGCAACACAAGCTTCCAGTTTGTAGATGCCATTGCTCTCATTTGTTCTTCAGAACCTATGTATTTTAAGACACTAAAATTTTGTTTATGGTCCTGCACACTTGAACAAATATTAGCATATCCAATTGACAATTTTTAATACCTTGTTATCATCAAAACTCAAAGAGTAATGTTAAACACACTTTGTTCCAACAATCTCCCCCTTTTTGATGATGACAAACACTAGTATTTAATATGTTTAATTGGTGTTAATCTAATTAACAAGTTGACTATATGGCTATGAGGTTTGTAAGCTCCCCCTGAGTCTAATAGCCCTTTAAGGTGAGGTTTGTAAACTCCCCCTAAGTTCTATACAAGTTAATTAAATTCATCTTTTAAAAAAAAAGTGTAATAACACTCAGAATAATCTCACATTAAATCAATAGACTAAGAGATGAGAAGAAGGTTCTCTTAATTTAATTTGTTAAGAATTAAATTAATGGGGCTCAGAACCTATGTATTTTAAGACACTAAAATTTTGTCTATGGTCCTGCAGACTTGAACAAATATTAGCATATCCAATTGACAATTATTAATACCTTGTTATCATCAAAACTCAAAGGGTAATGTTAAACACACTTTGTTCCAACAAAATGAACAAATGATACTAGGTGACCTAATTTCCTCAATGACTACGGTTTAAATAGGCTCACCACTATTGGGCTTAACCCTTTATGTCTTAATGGGCTCGACACACTCGTTAACGAATTCAAAAAGTTTCCATAACTTACGGATAAAAACAACGATAGTTACCGGCTCTAAATTAATTACCCCACTTTCTAGTTACTTAATAAATAAAAAAACTATTCTCACTCAAACCACTAAAATAATTCTACATGGTAAAATTACTAGTTTACCCTTGCCCACAAAATGACCAAAATACCCCTCTAGCACTAAAACCCACTAAAATACGCACATAGACAATTAATCACATACAAGCATGTATAAAACACACATGAAAACAATTAAAATAAATCTAACGAAAATCGGGTTGTTACAGGGGAGAAGGTGACATCTATTTTGTGCATTCAGGAAACTAAATTACAATCTTGTGATGATTTTATTTGTGCTTCCTTGTGGGGAGCTTCATCTCACTCTTTTTCTTTTTATCCGTTGGTTGGGGCCTATGGAGGGCTGTTAACTATGTGGGATAGTAATGAGGTTGACGTGTGAAATTCTGCTGGCAGTAATATTTATCTAATGATTCATGGAAAATTTGTTAAGTCCAATGAAGATTTTTATTTATTTAATGTGTATGCACCGTGTGATATGTTAGCAAAGTAGGCTTTGTGGGATTGTTTATCTAATCGTCTGGCTCGGTTGGTTGATAAAAAGGTGTGTATTTGTGGGGATTTCAACGCGGTTCAAAATGGTGAAGAGCGACGATCTGTTAGAAATAGTGTGTCTGATGTAGACTATGTCTCTTTCAATGGTTTTATAGATGATAATTTGTTGGTTGATTTACCTTTGCATGGCCAAAAATACACTTGGTTCAAGGGTGATGGGAAGTCGATGAGTAGGTTGGATCGCTTTCTTCTTTTAGAGGAATGGTGTATGGAGTGGCCTAACTGTATACAAGTTGCTCTTTTGCGTGGGTTGTCCGACCATTGCGCGTTGGTGATGTCAATTGATGTGGAAAATTGGGGTCCGAGGCCATCCCGATTGCTGAAATGTTGGCAAGACACACCAAGGTATAAACTTTTTGTTAGTGAAAAATGGAAGTCTTTTCAGATATCAGGATGGGGTGGCTATGTGTTGAAAGAAAAATTTAAGCTTATAAAGAAGGCTTTAAAGGAGTGGCATGTATCTCATACTCTCTATTTGTCAGCAAAAATCACCGCTCTTAAGGAGAGGCAGGGCGAAGATGAGGCGCTCACTTATGAGGAAATGCTGAAGTTACATGATATTTCGTTGAATATTCATTCATTATCCAGACTTAATACCAGTATTTGTTGGCAGCAATCGAGGCTCTCTTGGCTTCGTGAGGGAGATGCAAATTCAAAGTTTTTCCATTCAATTTTGTCTTGCCGAAGGTGCAGGAATTCTTTGGGTCCGAATATGGTGAATGGGGTTGTGGTGGAGGGCGTGATACCTGTCCGTCAGGCTGTGTTTTCTCATTTTTCCAGTCATTTTCAAGAGACTCAGATGTTGCGGCCTACTGTTGAGGATTTGCACTTTCGAACTCTGTCTTTTACTGAAGGGGGTGGTCTCATTAAGCCCTTTTCAGTAGAAGAGGTTAAGGCAGCTATTTGTGATTGTGATAGTTTCAAGAGCCCGAGCCCTAATGGTATCAACTTCGGTTTCATTAAGGTTTTTTTTTTAGATTTGAAAGAGGACATCATATAGTTTGTCTCTAAATTTCATCGGAACGGGAAGCTGACTAAAGGTATAAACACCACTTTTATTACTCTTATTCCTAAAGTAGACAAACCACAATCTTTAAATGATTTTCGCCCAATTTCTTTGGTCGAAAGTTTGTATAAAATCTTGGCGAAACTGTTGGCAAATAGATTGAGACAGGTGATTGGGAGTGTTATTTCAGAAACTCAGTCTGCTTATGTTAAAAATAGACAAATCCTTGATGGTATATTGATTGCAAATGAGGTGGTTTACGAGGCTCGTAAATCCAAGAAAGAGTTGATGTTGTTTAAAGTTGATTTTGAAAAGGCCTACGACTCAGTGGATTTTGGGGTATCTTGATTCGGTAATGGGAAAAATGTGTTTTCCTAATTTATGGCGGAAATGGATCAAGGAATGTGTTACCACGGCTACTACTTTTGTTCTTGTTAATGGTAGCCCTACCGATGAATTCCTTCTTGGCCGGGGTTTAAGACAAGGTGACCTACTTTCACCTTTCCTGTTTTTATTGGCAGTTGAGGACCTGAATGTTATGGTGAAGGCTATGGTTGAGGCAGAGTTGTTTCGTGGGTACAAGGTTGGAGGGGGCGATTCGATGATTTCATCCCATCTCAAGTTTGTTGATGACACCTTACTTTTAGGCGAAAAGAGTTGGGCTAATGTTCGTGCTTTGAGGGTTGTGTTAGTTCTTTTTGAGGCGGTGCCTAGTTTAAGAGTTAACTTTCACAAAAGTAGTTTGGTTGGGGTAAACATTGTTGCGTCTTGGTTGAATGAGGCCGCAGCCATTTTGCATTGTAAAATGGGTAATATTCCTTTTGTTTATTTGGGGTTGCCTATTGGTGGAAACCCACGGAGGTTGTCTTTTTGAGAACATGTGGTTAACCGTATAAAATCTAGACTGTCTGGTTGGAAAAGTCGGTTTCTCTCCTTCGGTGGCCGTTTGATTCTTCTAAAGTCTGTCTTGACCGCTCTACCTGTCTTTGCTCTTTCCTTCTTCAAGGCTCCATCAGGTATAATCTCTTTTGATTTATTTTTTTATTTTATTTTTGGGGGGGAGGATCTTAGGAAAATTTCTTGGGTAGGATGGAGGTCTGTGTGTTTACGAAAGGAGTACGGAGGGTTGGTTGTTAGACAGTTGAAGGAGTTTAATGAGGCGTTGCTAGGTAAGTGGTGCTGGAGGATGTTAGTTGATAGAGATGGGTTGTGGCATCTTATGTTGGCGGCGAGATATGGTGAGGAGGACGAGAGGTTGGAGGATGGGGGCCAGAGTGGGTCTACGTGGTGGGCGGAGGTTGTGAAGATTAGGGATGGGATAGGGGGTGGCGGTAATGGTTGGTTTAGTGAGAGTGTAGTGCGGCGTGTGGGTGATGGGGAAGCCACACTTTTTTGGCATGATCGGTGGTGTGGTGATGTTGCTTTGAGGGAGCGCTTTAGCAGGTTATTTAATTTAGCTTTGAATAAATCAATAACGGTTAAAGACATGTTCTTACATGGTTGGGGAGAAGGGGAAGGTGGTTGGTAGTGGCGTAGGAAGTTGTGGGTTATCACTGTCTGATGTTTCCTTGCAGCCTCTTTCTAGCGGAGTGTAGGTTATTACTGTCTGATATTTCCTTGCAGCCTCTTTCTTATGATGTTTGGCAGTGGTTACCGGACCCTTCCAGAGGCTACTCTGTTCGTGGGGTGTATGCTATGCTCACAAATCAGGAGAATCTTCAGGTTTTGCAGAACATCGAGTTAATTTGGCATAAACAAGTTCCCTTAAAGGTGTCAAATTTTGCTTGGAGGCTGCTCCATGACCGTTTGCCTACCAAATCAAACTTGATGTCGTGGGGTGTTATTGATACCGAGGCGTGTCAGTGTGTTTCAGGTTGTGGCCAGGTGGAGGATGCTCGTCAATTGTTCTTGTTGTGCCCGTGCTTTGGGTCGCTGTGGCCTTTAGTGCGGTCCTGGATTGGTTTCGATGGTATTGACCACTTTATTCAGTTTACTAATTATACAGGTGGTTCAAAATCCCGGAGATCCTTTTTGCAGCTTATATGGCTTCTTACAGTTTGGGTGTTATGAATGAAAGAAATGCTAGATTATTTAAACAGAAAGAATGCTCTTTAGTACAAGTTTTAGACAAAGTAAAATATCACTATTTGAGGTGGCTGAAAGCTGAAAAGGTTATTTTTGTTTTTGGTGAACACATGTGGTGGTCTAGTCCTCTGTCGTGTTTAGGCATTGGATAGATTCTCTTTGTATGTTTTATGAACTGCTTCTTTTCTAATGGTATGTTCGGCACACCTTATATTAAGGAGATTACTATTGCAATGTTAATATAATTCCATTTTTACTTGTTCGAAAAAACTTTTTCTCTCCACAATCTTCAAAGATAATTTTGGTACTTTATATAGTTTTTTATCTTATTCTCTCTACCAACCACCACCCTCACTAATCTTTCAGAACCAAAAAACAAAATATCACCACGCCACTAACTCATAACAACAACAATAAACATCTCTCCACTAACTCATATAATTATATTATTACAATATGTGTAGTTGGTTCTTTTTTTTTTAACCGTATACCTTACTTTTGGTTTTTAATATTATTACTTTACATTTCTACTTTTTTAGGTTATTATGATATTGATATAATGTTTCCACCATTATTTTTATCAGTGACTTATCTTTATCGAGGACGTTGTGTTGTCAAGGATCGAACCCTTGAACACATGTTTAAAAGGATCAAGTTCTTTATCATTTAGATTAATCCATTATTGATAGATGATGTAGCTTTTCTACTGCCTATTAAATACATGTTCTTTTAGTTTTTAATATTATTACTTTTTTTTTATGTATTACTTTACATTTCTACTTTTTTAGGTTATTATGATATTGATACAATGTTTTCACCACCATTTATCAGTGACTTATCTTTATCGAGGACGTTGTGTTGTCAAGTATCGAACCCCTGAACACCTGTTTAAGAGGATCTAGTCCTTTATCATTTAGATTAAGCCATTATTGATAGATGATGCAGCTTTTCTACTTCCTTTTAAATACATGTTCAAGTATAACTTATATCTTTATATTATTTATTTTTAATCATTTTTTTATAGAATTAATCATTTTCGTTTTAACTTAATTTTGTTTAATATCCTTTTTTTTTTTGCCACATCTCAAGTTCTGGACAAGGAGATAATGTGTGTATATGTCGAGTTGGTCCCAACCATCCCCTTTTCTTCTATGCTTTTATCCTGGAACGAGGGGTTGATAACGGGTGTTTTTAAGGCAAACCTAGAAGTTCTTCAGCATTTACACAGACTCTATGTGAGGCTTTAAGAATAAGTATTTCCTTATAAGGCCAAAAAATAAAGTGGCTTTGGACAATGATTTTGACCAATAAAAAAAAACGAAGAAAGTTATCATAAAAATTGCTGTAAATGGTTGTACAAATTATCACAACTCTTTTTCAACGGGGCCAGAATATCAAATCTTAATTGATACTTGTGAAGGCATCCAGTGTATTTTGAACAAATCTATGTGATAGTTTGTGTGATTTAGGAGAATTCGATCCGTGGAAGAAATGAGGCTTAGGCTAATTTGAAACAAAATAATCAAATGGCACTTTGTGAGTGTACTGTAGAAATTCCCTAATATATTACCTATATCAATGGCCTCCTTTAAATTGATCCAACATGAACCAATCTTTTGACAAGTGCAAATTATACGTCTCTATGATCGTATTGTCCCCGTTTCCAGATCGTAGCAAAGGATTTGATGATGATATATAATGCATATATATTTTGTTTGATAGCCAGGTCACCTTTCCATTCCATTTTGTATTGTTATTTCTTTCTACTGCCCCTACCATTAATGTTAAATAATTTTCCTTTCACCCACTCTCGTTTTTTTTTTGGATTGTTTGACATTTGAAACAATATGTAGCTCCTCCCTTTTGTTCAATTTTAGGATTTTGGTCCCTCAATTTTAGAGCACTTGCATTGTTTAACATTTTATATGTAGCTCCTCCCTTTTGTTCAATTTTAGGATTTTGGTCCCTCAATTTTTAGATTTGCAATTTTAACCTCTCAATTTTTCTAATTTTTTAAATTGAATTCAATATTTCAATTGCGCTGTGGCATTGATATTAACAATTTAAGTGCCAATATATTATGCCACATTATTTAAAAACAATTTCAATGACAATATATTGTGCCACGTCATTTAAGATCGTGACACATCAGTGTCAATTGAAATATTTGATTTAATTTTAAAAAATTAGAAAATTTGAGAGACCAAAATTTGAAGATTTAAAAATTAGAGCATCAAAATCTAAAAAGTAAACAAAACGCGGACCAAAAATACAATTAAATCAAATATATTAGAATTTGCCTTTAATCATGAGAGAAAAACTAACTAATTATGGATTTCTTAATAAGATAATTATCCCCCTCCTATATAAATTAACCTAAGCTATATACCCATTCTTCACTCTTCAAATCAAATCCAAACACAAATCGGTCTCATAAAAATGGATGGTTCTTCCGTTGTCCTGGCGCCTTCAGTCCAAGAGTTGGAAAAGCAAGGAATTACAAAAGTTCCAAAACAATATCTTCAACCAAATCAAGACTCTATTCATGTATCTAACACAACATCGTTACCGCAACTCCCAGTTATCGACCTTAGTAAACTGTTATGTGAAGATGCAATTGAGCTAGAGAATCTAGACCATGCTTGTAAGCATTGGGGTTTCTTCCAGGTTTGTTGGGTCCATTATTTGCACCCATTCTTTAATTTGTAGAAGATTGTTTGCAGGCTCCTCGCAATGCTCAAAAACCCCTTAAATATATCAGATTGTAATTCTCGATTACATAAAATCTATCAAAAGCTATTACTCAATCATTGTTTTTTAGATCAGATCGTAGTTCTCGATCAACTTATTTTAGAGGTTGAGCAATATGAGAGACCTAGTAAACAATCACCTAGTTTATATTACATTTTTTTATGTATAAAGTGGGCTTAACACCCAGTTTATTTTTACATTAGAAAACAAGTTCAAAAGCTAATCGGATTTAATTTAAATCATCACTAAGACGTGAGATTGCATTTAGTTCGCTTTAGAGTACTTTACACCGAGTACATATTCTTTGAATTTTGGTTGGACCTGACTCCGTCTTACAAAATCGGTTTGTAAGATGAGGACCACCTCAATTTATAGGTATATGTTTAACTTCCATCTCATTCAATACATGACTCTTAACGCATACCATCTCCTGCCCAATACATGAAATTTTAGTGTGGACCGGTAGCGGTGAGCTGATATAGGATCTTGAATAAGCTATGATACAATCTTAGAATTTTAGTTGTATCCAATCAACCTTACAAAACAAACTTTAAAAGTGAGGATTACTAGCACTTATATACTTATGCTCGTATCTTATCTCATCAAATGTAGAACTTTTAACACGTACACCTATTTAACTTTCTTTGCTTTTATAAACTTTTTTCATGGAATTCAATTACAGATAATTAATCATGGAGTCAACCCTTTATTGGTAGAAAATATTAAAATTGGTGTTCAAAAATTCTTCAACCTTCCAATAGAAGAGAAAAAGAAGTTTTGGCAAACAACGGAAGAAATGCAAGGGTTTGGACAAGTTTATGTTGCATTAGAGGAAGAAAAGCTAAGATGGGGAGATATGTTCTTCATTAAAACATTCCCATTGCACACAAGGCATCCCCATCTCATTCCTTGTATCCCACAACCATTCAGGTGTTATTCCTTCTTTAAATTTTTGACAAAATTATATTTGTGGTTTTTAGAATATGCTCAAGCGGTTTAATTTGTGGACCATATACAATCATTTTACTTACGCCATCCTTTAAAAAAAAATTAAACACAATATTTTTCTTTGTTGAGTCGTTGACAACTGCAATACCTAAAAATAAAAGGTGAGTAAATGTTACTCATCTCATTTGATATCGGTCAAAATCATTCATTTATTTTTTTATGTTAATAACATAAATAATGGAAGAAAATGAAAGGTTTTTATGCACCAAAAACATAAATTCATATTTTGCTCAAAGGTTCTTTTTATTTTTTGTAAAGATTATTATAATGTTCCAAATATTATTGAGAAAAAAAATCAAAATTTTGAATGATACACGAGTTATAATTATAAATTGACTTAAAAATAGTGACCTAATGATGATGCAAAAAATTTGGAGACTAAAAGTAAAAAAAAATAAAAATAAAACAGACATTTAAACGGATAAAAACATACTTGACCTAATACAATACTATATATATGGGAGACAAATTGAACCACACCTGGGCAACCTAAAAATCACCCTCCAAACACTTTTCTTTCTTAATTACAGCATCGTTGATATTGAAATTTGTAGCTAAAGCATTTTTCTTTCGTCCATTGCAGAGATAATCTAGAGAGCTATTCTCTAGAAGTAAATAAACTATGTGTCACACTCATTGAATTTATGTCAAAAGCATTAAAAATCAAACCAAATGAATTGCTAGATATATTTGAAGAAGGAAGCCAAGCAATGAGAATGAATTATTACCCTCCCTGTCCTCAACCAGATCAAGTCATTGGACTGAATCCTCATTCTGATGCTGGTACCCTTACCATCCTTCTCCAAATCAATGAAATGCAAGGCCTTCAAATAAAAAAGGATGGAATTTGGATTCCAATCCGTCCTCTCTCTGATGCTTTTGTTGTTAATGTTGGAGATATCTTGGAGGTAACTAGCACACAAATTTTGTAAAATATGGAAAATTAAAAATTATTTTTTAATGACAATTTTACAATGATCACATGCATATTAGATTTGAACAAGATTTCTTAAATTTATAATGAGCAATGAACTCTTTTATTTTTTTTTAAAGAAATGAGCGGTGAACTCGTTTTCACAACTCTTTTTTATCATTTGGATTTAAATAATGTTTCATAAAGATGAATGAAATGGTATAAACATCTTTTACTAAAAAAAAATATGATACGTCAATGTAGAGAAATTTACACCGTCACCAAATCACAATTATTAATATGTATGACTTATGAAGTTGTTATAATTAAAGCCAAATATTTTCAATGATATAACAATTTTGATTGATTTAGTCAATAAAAAACAATTATGAATTGACAACGTAAAACAATTTAGACTGAAAATGTATATGTATAGCATCTATGAATATAGAACGAGTACATTCCATATATCTCTATATTCATTCAACACTTTATTTTTTCTTACTCTCTCTTTTTCTATTATTATCACCAGCTTACCATATCTATCAAATTATTCTTTTTTATCTCTGTTTCTCTCAAGATATATACACCTAGTAGGATATCTACCAAATATTTTCCTTTAGTATTTGAGTATACCTTAGTTGTTAATAAATATATTAAAATCTGGTGTGCCAGGTACAGACCAATGGAATTTACCGAAGCATTGAACATCGAGCCACAGTGAATTCAGAGAAGGAAAGAATCTCTGTTGCAGCATTTCATGCTCCTCATATGGGCGGATATATAGGTCCAACACCCAGCCTTGTTACTCCTCGAAGTCCTGCATTATTCAAAACAATGTCTACTGCAGATTTCCTCAATGGATACATTGCAAGCAAGATAAAGGGGAAATCGTACTTGGATGTTGTTAGGATCAAAAACGAGATTCATGAATAATAATTTCAGTTCATGCTTCTTAGATTTACCTATTCCTATCCTATATTGAATAAGAGGAATTAGCTTTGGTACTATATATGAAATATTATGTGAACAGGATATCTCTATGTAGAGACTAATCTTTTAAATTTGATAGGACCGTAATAACTGACGAAACTCTTCGTCAAAAGAGTTAACGTTGATTAGTCCCTTTAGAGCAAGTTAATTATGGTTTTTGGAAAATTGATTTCTTTATTTTTTATCTATCCATAATATTAATTTTCTGTTATGGTATGCTATGATGCATAGGTACATGTACCGGTACGTAATACGGCAAATTTTAAAAAATGAAGGTACGGGTATGTCGGTATAAAACATCAAAAAAAAGATTTTTCAAGTGAATTACTACACTTCTATCATCACGTTGCTTGAGAGTTTTATTTTTTTTGTGCATCCCCTCTGCTATTTTCATCAAAAGCAAGATAATGTGATGATGTTTGCGATGGTGTCGAATGGGTTGTTTACACCGTATGGAGTTGGTGCGCAAGTGTTAATGTTGGTATCCCATCTTCAGTTTGCAGACGATACCTTGTTGATAGGTGTTAAGTCGTGGGCTAATGTTAAGGCATTGAAGGCGGTTCTATTGTTATTTGAATCTATATCAGGGTTGAAAGTTAATTTCCACAAAAGCATGTTGTTTGGTGTGAATGTAAATGATTATTGGCTTCATGAGGCGGTTGTTGTCATGTATTGTAAATACGGTCGAATCCCTTTTCTCTACCTGGGGTTGCCCATAGGTGGGGACCCTCGGAAGCTTCAGTTTTGGTACCCACTGGTTGAGAGGATCTGTAGTCGTTTATCTGGTTGGAAGTGTAAAAACTTATCTTTGGGTGGTCGGTTGGTTCTGATTAAGTTTGTACTGTCGTCCATTCTGGTTTATTTCCTTTCTTACTAACTTCTTTTGGGGGGTGGCTAGGATTTTAGGAAACTGTCTTGGATCAAATGGGATACTATTTGTTTGAAAAGGGAGAATGGAGGTTTGGGGGTGAAGAGGTTGAGGGAGTTTAATATTTCTTTGTTTGGGAAATGGGTGTGGAAGGTGTTGGAGGAGAGGAAGAGTTTGTGGAGTTTAGTGCTTCGTGCGAAGTATGGGGAGGTTGGAGGGAGGGTGCGGTTTTGTGAGGGGGTTGGATCGATTTGGTGGTGCAACATAAACCAAATTCGATCTGGGCTGGGGTTGGCGGATGCTAGATGGTTGGTTGACTAGGCCAAAACCTTTTCAAAAGGTGATGAATCTGAAACAAGGCATTCCCAACCTGTTCCTAATGTACTCCCCCCTAAGAAAGGTAGGAACATCAGAAAACCAATACAAATCCAAAGATGATAAAGTTAGACCAAAATTTGCAAGACCATCAGCACATGCATTTCCTTCTCTGTAGATATGGGACACAAAAAATACCATTCTGGTAATGATATTCAAACAATTCCACCACCTGTTTTCAAGCACCAGGGGACAATTGAGTGGGATTTGAAAGCTTGAATGGCTATTTGAGAGTCACACTCTAACCAAACACTAGCCTTTATCAACAGCAATTTCAATAGCAGACATGACAGCACAAAGTTCAGCAAATATAGCATTTCCAGCACCTAAGAATTTAGCAAAACACCCTAGGCATTCTCCATCTTCATTCCTGATAATTCCACCGACAGAGGCTCTAATTGGAAAAGCTGCATTTACTGTATTAGGGAAACTCCATTGGAAGTTGTTGATGAAATCACTAACTCTTGCAGATAGATTAGGATGAAGATGATCAGGGAGGTTAAGAATAGATGCTACCGAGTTATCTAACCAGGGGTCAAGCCAGAAGTTTATGTTCTCACATGAACCAATTAACCACCTGCAGTTCTCATCAATGATACAATTTTCATTCTTCACACTGCTCCATAAAGAAGAAAAAATGTGATAATTAACAGCCTTTCTTCCCCTAAAAACCTTGCTTCTGAGAAGAACTGCCCAATACTGATTAGATGTTTTGAGTTCCCAACACAGTTTTAGATTTGCAGCCTCATTTAAATATGTGAGTGATCTCAAACCTAAACCTCCTTGTGAGAGAGACTTACAAGACTTACTCCAAGAAACTGTAACTAATTTTCTTACATCAACATTTCCACTCCAAATGAAGTTCCTACACCAAGATTCAATCTCTTTGAGCAGAGCAGCTGGCCAAGAATAAATTGTCAAAGAGTGTATTAGCATCCCCTGGATCACAGTTTTAACTAAAAGAATTATTCCAGCAAAAGTTAAGAGAAAGGCTTTCCAGGCACTGAATTTAGATTTAATGTTGCCTGCAATTGCCTGTAAATGAATTTTTTTAGGTTTCCCTTTGAAAATGGGAACACCTAACTATGTGAAGGGAAAAGATCCTTTGTTGAAACCTATCAAGCCTGATATATGGTCAATTCTTGCATTTGATATGGATCCATAATAAACTGTTGACTTTGAGGGGTTTATGATTTGACCGGAAGCAAGAGCATAAGATTGGAATAACTGCATGAGGGCTTGTATGGAGGATATTTTTCCTTTGCAGAAAATCATAATGTCATCAGCATACAAGGAATGAGATGGTACCTGAACATATCGAGTTCCTCTAATTAAAACTTGCCTTGATCAACAAGCTTTGTAATATTTCTACTCAAAACATCCTCAGCAATGCAAAAGAGTAAGGGAGAGAGGGGGTTTCCTTGTCTGACCCCCCTTTTACAATTAAAATAACCATTCAACTTTCCATTGACAGAGATAGATAAGGTAGCAGAATGGAGGATTGTGTTTTTCCATGAACAAAATTTACTATTTAAACCAAACCTGTTAAGAACTTTGATCAGAAATCCCCATTCAAGAGTATCAAACACTTTTGCTATGTCCACTTTAAAAGCAAGATTTCCTGCGAAGGCTTTATTGTGGAGTTGGTTGATTGCTTCAGAAGTGATGCAGATATAGTCTTTTATGTTCCTGCCTTGTATAAAGTCTCTTTGTTCAGATGAAATTATGTTCTTCATAATAGGTGCCAATCTATCTGCTAAAATTTTAGAAATGATTTTGAATTTAAAATTAGCTAAGGCAATTGGTCTGTATTGGCCAACTATTACTGCATCAGGAACCTTTGGAATTAGAACAATGGAGTTACAATTAAAATTGGGCAGCAGCCAATCTTTGGTGAAGAATTCTAACACAGCATTAATCACATCCTTCTTCACTATGTCCCAATAGGTTTGATAGAAAATACCTCCAAATCCATCTGGCCAAGGAGCGTCGTTCTTGTTCATTGCCATCACTGCTTTATAGATTTCAGATGGGGAAGGAAGCATTGTGAGCATGTTGTTAATCTCCTCATTGATCAGGTTAGGTATCACCTCTTCAGTCAAGTTGTCCACCTGCAAATCCTGCACAACAGAGTTAGTAGAAAAAAAGATTTTGAAAATGATTAGTAATGTGATTTGATATTTGCCCAGGCTCAGATAGCATGTTCTCCCCATCTTTGATGGAAGCAAGCTTGGATGTATGTTTGATTTTGGATAATCTATGAAAGAATTTTGTATTTCTATCTCCCTCTGCATGCCAAGTAATGCTTGCTTTTTCTTTCCAAAATTCCTCCTCTTTATCAAGAGCATTTTCAAGTTGGATTTGGGCTAGTTTCTGCTGTTCCATCATATCACCATTGTTACCATTATTATCTATTTCATTCTGAATAGCAATCAACTTCTGTTCAACCTCCTTTACCAGCAAATGAACATTACCAAAAACAGTTTTGTTCCATACTTTTAGCCTTTGCTTCATGTTTTTCAGCCTTGTGCTTGATCTAAATGTGAAAACTCAACTTGATCATGGTGGGGAAATTTGTTACTTCCCCATGCGTTGTAACCTCATTTTTGGGATAGTACTTGTGTAACATAATAGTAACAATGTTATACTCCCTCCGGTCTCAAATGTAAGAAAATTTTCACTTTTTAGATTCATTCAATAAATGATGTATGTGATCCTTATTATAGACCACATACATCGTTTATTGAATGAACTTAAAAAATGAAAAGTTTCTTACATTTGGGACCGAAGGAAGTATACCATTGGTCAATTAGTGTGTGCCACCTACCGATGTTACTTTATAAATGCTTTATTTAATAGATTTTTTTAAAAGGTATGCCACGTGGCACACCCTAATTGGCCAATGGTATATACCATAATGGTACATAAGTGTTATCCCTCGTTTTTGTTCTCACATCCAAGTTTATTGATGTGATCTTAAGTTCAAATTCACGTCAAGTTCAATGCAAGCAACTGTTATAAAATACTTGTGCAATTCATTTCACTTCAATTAAACATTCTACTCCTTAAAGAATGATTGAATAATACATCAAGTAACAAAAATGTTCTAAACCAGTGATACTGGATCACAATTTTATTGGGAAAGACCCCACAGGATTTGCTCCTTTAAGGCATATTGTTACACATGAGATATTACAATTTTCCTTTCAGCATTAAGAATTCATATGAAAATTAGGGTCTCTCCCTCCCTCTCCTTACCTACTGCCTCAGTATGCCTCACTCGCTATATTGCCAAAAATAATAACTAATTTATGCTATTTGAGGGCTGAAGGGAAGACACCTAATCTGTTGTCCAAGGATCATTTTCTGCTATGACTTCAGAAGGTTCAAAAACTTCAGCCTCTGTACTTTCACTTTCTTTTGAATCAGCCTCTGCTGGTGCATCTCCCTCTTCTTCGGTTCTACCCCATCTTCCTCCCAAGGCCAACGCCATCATTCCATAAATCTTATTTCCTAACTCAGCAGGGCTCTCAGGCTGTATATTAAGAAACTAAGTTAGCGAACAGCAGCTATTCTATATTATGTTATTGCATGAACAAAAACAAAATCTTTATTTTCTACTTACAGAAAATCCACTAGAAATTTGTGCTGTATCGTATAAGAGCTCAACAGCTCTCTTTGCTTCACTGCTGTCGGGAGCATTCTTGCAGGCAGCCTAAAAAAACAAAAAATTTATACAAGGGTAAAAGTCACAAGCAAATTCAGTTACTTGAAATGAGTCATTGGATCAATCTCCTCTATTGTACAATTTTAAAGGATAGCAAATTCTAAACCTCAGCCATTGACAAAAAAACAAATCATGAACTTCGTAAAATATCGTTTGCTGATGTTTTCACCCTTAAAGGGAGAGCGTCCTATAAATTTTAAAGGATAGCAAATTCTAAACCTCAGCCATTGACAAAAAACAAATCATGAACTTCGTAAAATATCGTTTGCTGATGTTTTCACCCTTAAAGGGAGAGCTTCCTATAAGAGAGTTAAATCCTGAGTCGCCAAAATCAACCAATAGTCTACAAATTGTTGCCATTTATCCTGAGCTTACTATTAGACTTCTGATATATTTGTCTTCAACATATTACTAGGTAAAATTACTTATATGATACACGTCCACTTCTACTACAACCAACTATTGTATAGGGTAAATAATAAGAGTAATGGTATATGAACATCAGTTTTGGGACAACCGACCTGGCAATGTATGCACAGCAACCTGATAATTAAAAAAATAATAATAATTTAGATTTTCATTTTCTCACAATGTTGTTCATTTTTTTTCTCTTTTTTGCAAAGCTTGTTTCTCCTTTCTCATGGAGGTTTCTTTCTCCGGATTGGTTCACAACACAGGTCTGTGGCAGCTCAGAACGGAGGAGGGTGGTTGTGCATGGTTGCCTTGAGGACAGTGGAGAGTGCGAGAGGGGGGATGAGGTTTGAAGCTGAATTTTTTCTATTACAAAAATACCCCTCTATACATAGTTGTCGCAGTTGTTGTCGCAAATTGAATGTTCATATATCATTTCTCAATTAATAATTTGTTATAAATCAATGAAAACCAAACTAATAATGTGAACTTACACTTAAATCTTTGATGATGGGATGATCTGGATTAATCTCCAATATTCTCCTCCCTCTCATAAACTCCAAACTTGCCTGGTCTCCAAGAGCCTGTGCCTTCATTAATCTGCAAATAATAAGAATCACAGATTGTGTAAGCCTTATACAACTAGAATGATAAACTTCTAGTCATTTAGAAACATGGCTTCAAAAGTCGATGACTAACCTTTCCATATTCGCAGACCAACCAAACTTTCCAGATACAAGCACACAGGGAGATGAGCTCAAACGCTTAGAGACTTGAACTTTAGCCACATTATCACCGAGCTGTTGTTTTATCCAATCACAAAGTAGATTGTATTCTTGCTTGGTTTCCCTCTCTTTGACCTCATCCTCGTCACCTGATAGAAAATTTTTGTGATAACCACATTCAAATCCCACTTTGCTATAAGCAAAATAGTATTTAAGCATATGTTAGCTGCATAGAAAAAAAATACAAACCTAATTCCAAATCTTCCTTGCTGATATCAACAAATTTCTTTTCTTTGTATGTTTGTAGGTTCTGAATGGCAACCTCGTCAATAGGATCAACCAAGTAAAGAACCTACAATAATAGACGTGTAAGCTCATGAGTAAAAATAACATGTGACGTATGTATTCAATTAGAAATATATAGGTCATATTCAAAATGCATTTGTAGCATGAGATTATGTCTTTGATGTCACCTCAATATAATATGCACAAATTACACAAAATGATATATGTAATATGTATGACTGAAAATACCTCAATATCTTTCTGAACCAACTTCTCTAAAAATGGAGCAGTCTTTGCACTTTTCAAGCTGTCAGTTGCTAGGTAATAGATGGCATTTTGATTTTCACCCATGTTTTCAACATACTCATCTAGGCTTTTAAGTTCCTCCTCACTTTTGGAAGTGTAAAATCTCAACAGTGGTGTTATGCGCTTATGATTTCCACTGTCCTCAATGCATCCCAACTTAATAAACCTACCAAAGTTCTCCCAGAATTTCTTGTAATCCTGAAAACACAGATAATATTCTTAGTCCATAAAGACACTCAATTCAGGTTGAAAAGCTAGAGAAACTGAGTTGTTCACACCAACCTCCTTATTTTCACCTTCAGCAAGATCTTGAATCATATCAAATGTCTTCCTGACAAGTCTCTTTCTCATTATCCTTACCTGAAATTACAACATTAGCACAAAACATTATGGGAAGTGAAAGAAAAAGGAAAATTTATAAATGATTCACATGAAAATTAGCCATGTTTGCAAGATAAGATGTAGTTTTCTTACAATTCTGCTTTCTTGAAGGATCTCCCGAGAAACATTCAGAGGAAGGTCATTTGAATCGACCACACCCTTCACAAAGCTCAAGTAACGTGGAAACTGCAAAATAACAGCAAAGTTACAGCAAAAGGCGCCCGAACAATGAACAGAATCAGAACATTGAAGAACATGTGCTCTAAATTATGCCTTGTTTGTGCTCCTCAATGGTTCTTGCTCATTTTTTTATTTGGTGTATGAATACACACATGCAAGAAGCAGTTTAGCACAAACATGACTTAACTTACAGCTTGCACATTTTTAAACTTGATTTGACATAATAAATGACTAAAATCAATTATACATTTACGAGAGGTAAGAGTGTGGACTGCAAAATTTAACTTATCCCTTCTTCTGCGAAGAATGTTTTAAATAGATAAAATAATGTATCATGGCAATGACGTAATTTGATCGTGTGTAAGACAAAATTCCGCTTTGAAGCTCACAGTAAACTCACCAGTTCACCATCAAAATCATCTGAGATGAACACACGCTTTACATACAGGCGTATGTTCTTTGTTTTAGGGTTCACTACTTCTTCATTGTTGAGAGGTCCCATACTTGGAATATATAGAATGCTTCTGAACTCAACCTCACCCTGCACAGTTTGAAACTCAGTCAAATTGAGGAATGCCCAAGGGAAATGTTCTTCTGCTAAGAACCAATGTTATCAACATACCTCCGTAGTAAAGTGGGTATATGCAACTGGTTCCAAGAATTCACTAAAAGTCTTTTTGTAAAACTCATTGTACTCTTCCCTTGGAGTATCCTTAGAATTCCGCATCTAGAATTAAGTTGAAAAAGCGTATCAAATAAAGAGGCAATGTTAATAAATTAGAGGCAAAATACAGGATATTGGCATCCCCCGACACCATCAAAGCAGGTGTAATAACTCAAACTAACCCATATTGGCTTTGTCTCGTTGGCTAATTCCCAGTCCCAATACTTCTCAGTTTTAGTCTTTTTTGTCTTGTTTGTATCGCCCTGATAAGAGTAAAAGCACGCTTCATATTGATAACACATTTGAAAAACGGAAGTACAACACTGATATCCAGAAAGACCACACTAGTTACCTCTGCTTTCGGTTCTTCCCCTTCTTTAGGTTCTTCTTCCTCTTCCACCTGTCAATTTTCAAATTAATTAATGATGACAACCAAGAGCTAATTCATTTGTCACTCCTTCATGGTACATGACACTACTACTTCAGTGGTAATAATGAGAATAGGAATAAAGATTCAGTGTTCATCCAGATAACTTGAAATCACCTTGATTAGTGCAATATAATCTACAAACGTTTTCTATTCAGTTGAGAGGAAATATGGAAAGGAAATAGAGTTGCTCCCTTTCAAGATGGAAACAAATTTCTAAAACACAGTTTTTACTATGAAACATCGTAACACAGTCGAACTCCCAAGTAAGTTCAGGGCAGCACCAAATCATCAAAAAGCAGACTAATAAATAGGGTTACCCAGCAAGCTAAAGGTGATTGAAACCATAACTACTGTAGATAGAACCTAATTAAAATGAGGGTACAATATTTTGGCCCCTTATCTTCATTTTAAGTTTCAATTTGGTCCCTCTTATATTTTTCGTACCAAAATGAGCCTTTATATTACTGCAGTTATAAGAACGTAGCCCCTCTTTTTTGTTTGTTCTAAATTGGTCCTGTATTTTGTAAAAGTTAAGAGCAAAGAGGTCCTCTAAGGATCACAATTTAAACGAAAAGGACCGCATTAGTATAACTTCAAAAATAAGTAGCCATTTCGAAACCAAATTGAAACATAAAATAAAGATAAGGGACTAAAAGTACAATTTAGCTTTAAAATTATATGAATCATGATATCACACCAAGCACCTTACATATGAGAATCCAAAGAGATATTTTACTGATAATAAAAGAACAAATGGGGAAATAAAACCAGTCTATACATCATTATCAATAATAAATAATGTGTGAAATCAGAGAAGTAGCACATGCAAGAATTAGCAAAACAATTATCCCAACAAACAGTATGACATGAATATGTAATGAGAAGATCTTGGTACCTCCACAGTTCTAGATTTTTCTTGCCATGTAAAGATGGGAAAGGAAACAAACTGCGAGTAGTTCTTCACCAAACTCTGAATTTTGGTTGGCTCTGAGAATTCATACTTATCATCCGGCTGGACAGCAACAAAAAAAGGTTCAACAATTTGTGAAGACAATAACATATAATTAACTTAATAAATCTTGTGGTGGCATTAAAAATATAATACTGAAAACATGTGTATGTATTGGTTTGACCAAGAATTTGGGGGATCTAACTACAAGTTTGCATTAAAATTTCCTCGCACACATGAATATGATATGGTAGTATGTACATCTTACATTACACACAAACTGTATTGGAAAAATGAAAAATATAAAATAAAAAAAATCACTCACTCTCAAGTGAAGTGTAATCTGTGTACCACGGTGTAGAAGCTTTTCAGGATCAGTTTCTTCCCTTATCACATAAGAGCTGCTATCAGCTACAGCTTCCCATACATATTGCTTATCTGATCTAGGGCTCTTTGTAGAAACAACAACCTGTTTGCCATTTACAGATATAGCCAATCAATTACAAAAAATCGACCATAGAGAACACACTTATGAAATCCACACCATACCCTGTCAGCAACAAGAAATGCAGAGTAGAATCCAACACCAAATTGACCAATCAATCCATTATCTGCTCCTAAATCCTTGTTTTCCTGAAATATTCAAGGAAAAATCAAAACATAAGCGTTAAAGATTTTAACCACGAAAGTATCACAAAGAATGACGTTAGTGATCAACACCACATATTACCTTAAGTGCCTTCAAAAACTTTGAGGTACCACTCTGAGCAATAGTTCCAAGACAATCAATGAGCTCTTCTTTGGTCATTCCAATACCGGAATCGCTGCAATATAACAGTTTAATTATCACTCCACATTCCCTAAAAAAACAAAATAGAATCCACAACTATAAACAAACATACGTTATAGTAATAGTTCCATTGTCCGGATCAGGCTTGATGCGAATCTCTAGTTCTCCAGACTCTCCAAGCAAAGAAGGCTCCGTCACACTTAAAAACCTCAACTTGTCCAAAGCATCACTAGCATTACTGAACTCCAAAAAAAAACAATAAAACATAATCAACCAGAGTGAAACATTGATGCAAAAGTCAATACAAACAAATAAGCAAAAATGAAGTTCCACAAAACAGAGTTAATAATAAAGTAATGAAATAACAACAGTAAAACGATGAAGTATGTTTGGTTTCAATTTTGGAGTGTCAAAATTGATTCTAGAGGTTGAAGAACAGATTTGATCCCGGTCGGATGATTTAAAGAAGAACTACTTTTGCTTGTAGAATTAATTTCTACTTGAAGCTACTAGTTGTAGCTTTTGGCTTTTACTATTGATTGTAGCCTTAAATTTAGTGTTAAATCCACTTTTACAAAAAATAAATCCAAACATAAAATCATTTTACATTCAACTCGAATTTATCCAGAATCAATTATGCAAATAATCAATTTATGTTACTGCAGATCCTGATGCACATTAAGGGTGCGTTTGTTTCAGCTTTAAAAAAAAATCTAAAGCTATTTCTGCTTGTTTACTATCATAAAAATCATTTTTTAAAGATTTAAAGCTCTTACACTTGAGTTCCTTATGTTTAGAAAAAAATAGATTTTGGAAAAGCTACTTGAAATAGCTTTTCATTTTGAGGCTAAAAATGATTTTTTTAACAAAATGATTGTCTTAAAAATCTAAAACAAACACTACAAAAATAAAAAAAGTGATTTTTTTAGATCAAAAAATAGATTTTTTTTTTAAAAAATCCAAAACAAACGGACCCTAAGTCAATTGTAACATACTTCAAATCAGTTTAAGCATAAAATGGCTGTAAAATTTTCAAATTACCTCACAAGTTCTCTGAGAAAAACTTCCTTGTGACTGTACAGACTGTGAACAATCAAATCCATCAATCGGCTCACCTGCAACAACAAAAATAAGTCAATTTACAAATTAACCCTTTCACTTCAATTCCCAATCCAAAAAACTTGAAACTTTAACACATTAAAAATCCAAAAACCACGACCCAGAAGGGCAAAAAGGTAAATAAGTTGACAAACTCAAAAACCTACCTCGGCTTGATACTCAAACTTCTCACCACTGGCCTCTTCTTTCTCGGCAACAGCAGCCTCGCAACGGACAGAAAGTCTGCCGGTTCGTCTTCTGTCATGGTGTTTACACCTCAAACCGGTGGAAGAAAAGCGATTTCTGCGAGGTTGCGGTGGGAGAAAAGCGCTTCTGAGGGTGGAAGAAGGTCTGGAGAGTGAGAAGGAGGAGGAAGAAGGGAGGGAAGTGAGGGAGGCAGTGGCGGCTAAGCTTCTGCTAAGCACGGGAGCCATTATTGAGTGAGTGAGGTGTTTAACGTTATCTTTTTAGAGAGTGTGGAAAGTGAAATGAAAAACCCTTTTGGAATGGAAGTTGAAAGAGAGTGAAAGAAGGGTTTATGGAGATATGGCGGATGGTTCTAGAATGAGAGAAATTATTTGGATGTATTTGTGTCGATTTGAATGGCCTAGATTATGCCACTTCACTCATACAACATCGTTTTAGTACATCTTCCGATCATTATTATAATTTAAAAACAAAAATCTCATCCTCCGACTTTCTCCATTACTCTATTTTAAATTATAAAATGTAAAAAAAAAAAAAAAAAATTGAAAATTTTAAAAGATTTT
>Ga0228711_1001796_pt1 | contig 32187 bp, 22 predicted proteins | sample MedpolnodulmetaG_2_FD_177996 | JGI IMG/M metagenome (GOLD analysis project Ga0228711, IMG submission 177996) | Root nodule microbial communities from Medicago polymorpha collected in Santa Monica, California, United States - brown nodules | ecosystem: Host-associated > Plants > Roots > Nodule... | reverse complement strand
AACGTATAATTTATGTGGAATTGAAAGTTTTTGATTTGCTTTCTAATGAAATTAATCTTATAGTCTGGTGGATAATAGCTCCTATGAATGGCTTTTGATGATGGATGCAATAAAGATTCAATAAGCCTTACATTGGCTATAAACAGCTGAAACAATTCTCCTTTATTCCACTATTTTGTCTTACGTATACCTCAAATATGTTTCCACAACCTCAGTTTATGCATATCTAAAAATTAGCTCACGTACCCTATGTAAATTTGTTTTTAGATCTTTCGTAAACATAGTTCTAGGGTGGGAATGGGCTAGCCGAGTTAGGCTTTGCAAGACCTAAGCCTGGCCTGCCAATTTTTTTTAAGGCCTAAGTTTGGCCTGCGGCCTGTCATAGGCTTACTTTTTAGGCCTGAGCATGACCTTCTGAAAGCCTGATACGACCTACTAGCCTGTTTAAAAGCCTATTTCATATGAATATCTTTAAATAAGCAATGTGATCTAAGTTTAAATTGACTGTCGAACTAATATATCAATCAAAATAAACTCTTTTTTGATAATCAACATGAGTTTTTAAGAAATTTGACTATATATTGTATCATATTTCAATTCTAGTTTATAACCGTACATATAAATATGCATAATAAATACTATATACCAATAAACTTAAATTCAAAGTATAAAATATAATATAATAATAACTAATATTATTCATATTCACTTAAATAGGCCGGCCTAAGAGGCTAAAAAAACACACTAGTAAAAGACCAAAATGCCCTTACTGCCGATGCATCCTAATGCCAATGCAGAAGTAGAAGCTTCATTTTCTGAACTTGTCATGTGTTTAAAACACAAAACACAACCTATTGAAATGTTATTTTTTTACACACAATGGTTCAAATCACAAAACAAAATTGGCGCAAATTCACAACTTAATTAAACCAACATTTTTACCATAAGATATCCCAACGAAAACTAATGTCATCAAAACACAAACATACAAACCAATGTCATCAAAATACGAAAAGTAAAAAACAAGTCATAGACAACAACTACAAGTAATCCTACTCTTGGTCCTGCTCATGCTGTTGTTGCCGCCTCCTCAGCCTCCGGCCTCGCCTCCTGGTCAAAATCGGTGTGATTTGCTCCCTAACATGGCACATGACCTCAAACCATTGCTCAGGGCTCATCACCTCCCGACCCATCTGCTCATCAGCATAGACAACAACGCCATTAACCATGTCATAAGTATCAGGCGAGCCTATCGCCTCGTACTGCTCCCACTGTTGTGCAATGACCCGCTCCTCATTTGCTAGCCTCGGAAGATCACCTGGAAGAGGTGACAAAATCTGAGGGTCAGACACCCTAGTGTATCATACTATATAGCCATGCTCCATCCGCCATGTGCCCTCTCCTGCCGGCTGACCCCAATCGGTCATACCCACCATCATGTGCATCATGTATCTTATCCTGATAATTCAGGCACTCGACCTGCATCGGGTCAACCACCTGTGACTTTGCAGCTTGGGTAGCCTGAGAACTACCTTCACCATCTGCCCTCCCTTTACCTCTTCCCCTTTTTGGGATGTGCCCTCTTTGCCTTGCCTGCCTGGCGCTTTGTGTCATAGCACGTCTACCACAAATAAGTTTCTCTGGATCAATTGACTGCCCCTAATTCAGATCAGACATATCTACACAAAAATTTAAAAAATTAACATCATTCAAGATATACGTAAACTATAAACTAAACATCGTTCATTTGTGTGCATCATTTCCATCATAACGTAAACATCATTCAATATAATTCTCATAACCTAAACTAACTAAATAACCAATATACACTTTATCAAACTACAATTAAGAACATTTCCATCATTTTCATAACCTAAACTTACTAAATAATCAATATAATTCTCATTGGGGCATTTTATCAAACACTTTGTGTGCAAAATATCAAACATATTCAAAATATGTTCATTTGGCACCATTCAAAACCACATCATACTTAAACATCATTTAAACATCAATTACAACAACTACATTCATTTATCAATTCATAAACTACACATGCAATCATCAAATTGTCAATTCCTACATCAACCCTAACCAGATGCAAACTACTCAATTTTTTAAAAAATAAACCTCCACAAACTAACATTATGATTAAAAATGAGTCAAGGTACTTACTTGTGATTAAATGAAGATGATTCACTTGATTTTGCTCCAAAATTGAATTGAAGGAATTGGAGAGAGTTTGGGAAGTTTTTGAACAATGAAGAAGAAACTGGAAAACTGAGTTTCTACATATGTTCAGGACGCATCGACAGTTAACTGCCAATGGACCCGGCGGTAGTTAACTACCGAAGTTTTCATCGGCAGTTAATTGCCTCTGGTTCTTTTCCTCGGTAGTTAACTGCCGCCGAGGCATTTACGTCTTTTACTGGTGTTTTTCAGCCTTCTTTAACGTGTCAACAACAAATTTCTAGGCCTTCTCTATTTAAGAAAAAAGTATGGTCTGACCTGTCGTAGGCTAGGCCATAGGCCGCTGTAGGCTGACCTGACCTATTCCAATTCCTAGTTCTAAGTACGTTTACTAAACTTAGTATACATACCACGTGTAGATTGAGGTTTAAATTTTTTTTTTTAAAAAAGTTAAATTATCCCATCCAAATTTGCTTCTGAGAGAATCGAACATGAGATCTTGAGGAGGATCAAGCTCTCAGGTCTCAAGGTAATACCACTAGATCAACCCAAATGGGTTTGAGTTTTTTTAATCTTACACAAACTTAATTCAAATACGTTTACGCAAAGTCAATTTAAGCACAATGCGATTATGTAAACTCTGTTTAAATGCATTTATATAAATATAAATTTAATTCACGTACTGTTTGTAAATTCCAAGTTTCTATATTTTACACAAAGCCAATTATGTTTATATAAACTATAACATTAATTTCATTAGAAGGCAAGTAAACTGTATTGCTCATACCCTTGCAAGATATTAAAGTTATGACTATTACTTTTTGCATCCTATGACATTCTCATGCACCTTGTAAATTTTTTAAAAATGTTTATGGTTTTTGGATTATAAAATCTTAAGTGAGTTTGAATTTTATAATCCTAAATATGCTCATGTATAATCAGCAATCAGAATCTCTCCCATTTCAGCAGTTTTGAATTTTGCCTTTAAAACAACAAAAAAACAAAGTAAAAATGATAAAAACCTGTCAAATAAAATCATAAAAATAGCACCAAAAAATTCTAAGGGAGTCACGATCCTTGATTTTTGTTCCGTAATTTTATGCCCAAGGCAAAGTTCCGGAGCAATCTGATCAAGTAGCTCGAAAACCGGATTTTTGACTAAGAACAACTAACGATGACCTAAAATGACTATCCATGAGAGTTAGGAAGATTAATATTGTCCTTAAAATGACTATCCATGTTACACACTTGTTCAAAATTTGTGCTGATACAGTTCGGATTATATAATCCTAACTGTTTTTTCCTTTGAAAAAGGGTGTTTAGTGGGTGCTAGGATTCTATAATCCGAAAAAAAAATCAAGGAGTGCACCCTATTTTTTGAGGTTTTCGGATTATAAAATCCGAATTAATGAAAAAACTTATTTTTTCACCCCATAACAAAGGAAAAACTCAGTTCGGATTCTAAAATTTGAAAGTCTTAAGGGCATTTTCGGGAAAAATAGGGCGCGCGAGAAATGAATAGAGTGGAAAAAGTAATAGTCTAAAGTTATCTGCTAGTCCGAAAATATTTGATTTGAGTCCAACATGTATTACAAATATTTAAAGCTTCGAAATGAAATAAGTTTATTAGTGTAAAAAAAAAATCTCAATGGAGTGTATTTTGTAACCATGGGGTGAAACAAGAAATTTTCCATTTTATATTAGAAGACTAATTGGACTTGGAGAAGTTGAAGGCTCTTTCCCAATAACAAAAGTTAAAACAAGGGTTTTCTCCACCTCTAATAATTTCAACCTTCTCGTCCGATTTCCTCTTCAACCTGAATAGATTCATCTGTTCTTCAAAAAAATCCATTTGATGAAAAACGAAAAATACATCTATTAAGAGGAAAAAATTGCCACCGTCACAGTCGATGGCGACGGTAGAAAATATCAACTACTTCTCTGACGATATATTAAGTCACATTCTTGCTTTTCTTCCATTCAAAGAAGCATTTAGAACCATTGTTCTTTCAAAGAGGTGGGTCCCAGTATGCCACTCGCTCACCATTCCCAACATCGACGATGAAGATGTGAACAATTCAAGTGCATTGATTCACTTCAGTCAAATGTTGAATACAATTATGTTCTCCCCACACGTGCAACATCTAACCCTAAAATCTTTTCATCTCAAGTGTCATTCCAAACTTTGGGAGAGTACTAATTGTTTCAGTTTCAACGAATGGGTTGAAGCATCAAAACGACGTGGTGTTGAGGATCTCTATCTAAACTTATTAGACATCGTCCATTTGAAGCCTACCATTTTTCGTTGTGAAACACTCGTGGTTCTAAAATTAAAGAATTTACGTGTAACCAATATGTTTCGTTGTTCTGTTCATCTTCCTTTGCTCAAAACCCTAACTTTGTGTTTTGTGTGTTTTGCTCATATGAATGATTTAATGAAACTTCTTTCTGGATGTCTCGAATTGGAGAATCTGAAAACTAAATATGTCGAAGTAACAACTGCAGCTGGTCTTATGATAAGAGGGTGTTTTAAACCCTCATCCAAGTTGATCAAGGCCAAAATCCATTTATTCGATATTCCGTTCAGAGCAGTTGATAATGTCCAGTTTCTAACTGTATTTGAGGTATCATATATGAGATTATGCATCATCTTTTATCATCAGTATTATATTATATGCGATCTTTGATGTTCTTTGTAATTATTTTATGCATTTTGTGTTGTGCAGATGGGGCGATGTTTTCACATTGAAGAAGTCAATTCATATTACAAAGGTTTTCCCGTGTTTGAAAACTTAATTCACCTTCAACTAGTCTGGTTTTATGATGCCAAATATGATTGGGATGAGATAGTGAAAATGCTCCAGAATTGTCCCAAACTTCAAACTCTTTACATTTCAAAGGTTTGTAAGCCAAATCCATGGATAGTTATTAGTTTTTGTTTCTTCTTCTCTTCAACTATTTTAACAAATCATGTTCTATCTCTAATGAACAGTGGACGAAGTTTTCAAAAACCAACAAGAATTGGAAATACCCCTATCATGTTCCTCAATGTGTTTCCTCTCATCTTACAACATGTCGTATTATACACTATCAAGCTTTGGAAGCTGATTTTCAATTTGCAAAGTATATATTGCAGAATGCTAAACTTCTACAGGTTATGGAAATTCTCCATAGTAGTTACTCATATCCAGTGGAGAGCCCCCAATTTTTAGAAGATTTATCATCTTGTTTGAGGATCTCTCCTGTTTGTAAGCTGTCATTGATATGAATGTTTCCTAGATGTATACCTTGTGTTTTCTTAAGTTTATATGCATGCTACTATTGGATTTGATGGTTTGAAGTTTGAACAATATATGTTTGGTCTCACTTACCATAAATTGAACAATTTATGGTTGATATATATATCAAGTCCGGCCAAGAGGGTGGCAAATGAGACAATCGCCATGGTCTCACATGTTTTGAGGCTTCAAATCTGTAAATCTAATTTAGTTAATACTATTATTGAGACAATCGCCATGGTCTCACATGTTTTGAGGCCTCAAATCTGTAAATCTAATTTAGTTAATACTATTAATTTGATTAAAATTAATTATTTTAGATTTCATAGTATAAATTTTACTGTTAATTGATTAACTAAAAAATTAATAATCAATCTCGTGAATGGATTTAATATTTATTTTTGTATTGCTTGATATTGTAAAAATTAATAAGGATTAAAAAGACCTCTAACTTTATTGTTGTTAGTTTTAAAAGGCATCATTTCAAATCTTACTTTAGGCCTCTAGATTTGTTGGATCGGTCCTGATATATATTATGTTCATATACTTCTTGCATTTACGACATTGATTTATTTTGCAAAGAGTCATTACCTCTGGTTCCATTGCTTGAGTTAGTTCTAGTAAACCTTTCCCTACCTTTGAAGATTTGCCTCTTTAGTTTTCCTCATTTGTCAGATTTGTTGGGCTTTAAATGATTGATTGATTTTGTCACTTGACCTTTTTTTTATTCACATTCCATTCCATGTCCCAATCAATACAAGAAGAAATAATATCCCACCAAACAAAACCATGAGGAAGCAATCTTGTCAGCATATTTGTTCCGTTCTCTAAAAATATGAGTGACAACAAAGTTCGTCCCCTTAACAAGCTCCATAGAGTTCAACCACTTGTTTCTTAGCTTCTAAGGAACAATGGCAAAGGACTTGAAAGCAAGAATAACCAGTTCTGAATCGGAATCTAACCAAATGGAAGACCAACCTCTTTTAAAAGATATCTCACTACTTATCATAGCACCATGTAATTCAGCATCAAAAGAATTAGTGACACTCAAATTGAAAACAAAACATCGCAAAGTTGCAGTTTTAACTCATTTTTCTTTTTACTCTTGATTTGTTGCTATGGTGTAATTGAATCATCTTGTTAGTGTTTGCATAATTTTCACCATGACATGTTTTTATGTTATACTATCATTGTTATTCTTCGTTTCATTGACCAAACGTATCCATTCATAAAAAAGCATGACTACTTCCAACATTGATAAATTCAATCAGCTCAAATTGTTGTTTTAATCCTTCCAACCTTTTTCGTTAAATTAGATTAATGTTTTGGGTTTCTTGCCTTTGGGATTTCGAGATTTTCCTCATCACAGGTCAAGCATATTCAAAAGCATACAACAAGCTAATGTAATGAAATGTGTTGAAAGATAACATAAAAGAGATAGAAACACATTTGCTCAATGAAGAAGAAGTAGAAACAAGCAAAGCCTCAATAACTTGCAATGCAAGTTACTAGTTTACAAAGTTGTTAGAACTCATAACTAACTTGATGAGCTGTCATAAAGTTAATTATTATCTAGTATAGATTAGTATATGGTAGCTTATGCTATAGCCTCACTTGTAAACTCTATATAAGGATGTTGTAGCTTCCATTACAAGTTAATGAAATAATCATTCACTTTTCTCATTTTTCTCTCTTTTCTTTCTCTCTTTTCATCCAAGTTCATCTTCTCAATATGGTATCATTGAGCCTTCAGATCTAAACATGTTACTTCCGCAAGCTTTTCAAGCTTTTCATCAATGGCGCCAGGCAACAAAGATGCTGGTACTTCTTCTACTCTTGAGGATCCTACCGATCATTCAAGTCCTTATTTCGTTCATCCAAGTGATGGTCCTTCTTCAGTTACCGTTTCTCCAGCTCTTGGCGGATCCAATTATCACTCTTGGGCTCGTTCAATGCGCAGAGCTTTGGGCGGGAAAATGAAATTTGAGTTCGTTGATGGATCAATCTCTCCAATTCGTGATTAATTCGATCCTCTTTTTCGTGCTTGGAATCGGTGCAACATGCTTGTTCATTCTTGGATAGTGAATTCGGTTTCTCCTTCAATTGCTCAATCCATTGTTTTCATGGAAAATGCATGTGATGTTTGGGTGGATTTAAAGGAACGATTTGCACAAGGTGATTTGGTAAGAATATCTGAACTGATGCAAGAGATTTACTCTTTACAACAAGATTCCAAACCCGTTACAACTTTTTACTCTGAATTGAAGATTCTTTAGGAAGAATTGGAGATTTATATGCCTATCCCAAACTGCACTTGTAGGGTTCGTTGTTCATGCGAGTTCATGAGAAATGCAAGACGTAATCATACTCTGCTTTATGCCATTCGTTTTCTTACTGGTTTGAATGAAGGTTTTGGCATGGTGAAATCACAGATTTTGTTAATGGATCCTCTTCCCTCCATGAACAAAATTTTTTCTATGGTTTTACAATACGAAAGACAACATAATGTTGCTCCTACTATTGATGATTCTGCTTTAATCAACGTTGTTGATTCCAAAAAGTTTAAAGGTAACAATTTTTCTGGTAAATCACCATTTCAAGGATCCAATTCTAAGGGTAATACACGTGTTTGCACTTTTTGTGGAAGAAGCAATCACACTATTGAGACATGATGGAAGAAGCATGGAGTTCCACCACATCTTCAGAAAAACTATAACACTGGATATGCCAATCATGCTGCACCAGAGGGAGATAATCATGTTGCAGAATCCCCACCATGTGTTGATAACAAGGGTAGTGCTCCAGCTATCACACATGAGCAGTATGAAAGGCTAATGACTCTTCTTCAAGGTTCATCTCTTAACCAAAGCTCAGGAACTGTGCATGCTTCTAATCATGTTACTTCTATGCCTGTTGGTCATTAACCATCAAATAGGCAAGGTACAAGTTTCATTAATTCTTTAACAAATTACAATTTTACTCAAAGTTCTTGGATCATAGATTCAGGAGCCTCTCATCATATTTGTTGCAATCGCAAAACTTTGGGTAGCCTCCACTAAAAACCAGTGCAGAATGTTTAAAATCGGATAAACCAAACCTTCCCGCTACTATAATGTCAAAACAGACTTTGACTGCATAACAAACCAACCAATACAACATAACAAACAAGATTAAGAAGAATTTCAGCACACCAACCAATACATACAGCATAATAGATAAAATTCCACGCATCAGCTAAATCCAGAAGGCAGTGAAACAACAGCATCATGACAGAAGCCACGTCTTCAATATCAGTAAACACATCATCAACAGAACTGCAGTGTATCAAGAAGCAATATGTTTCTAGACTCTATCACAGAACAGATGTAGCCTAATAGTGCCACCAAGACTAAGGAAAATACTTGTTAGGCTTGATTCCAGATTTGACCAACAGGATTGCTACAACATTTTCCTCATTTTCAATACTTTTTTGTTTGTTTGGGGCAACAAACAAGGATTTCACTTCAGCCATCTTTACAGAGGAAATAATGGCACCTTCAACGCATAGATGTAAAGAGAAGAGTCCTGCTAAAAATAAAGCTTTCACTTACCTTGAAAATGTGTCAATGTCAACTAGCACATGCTGAATTAATACTAATTTGATAATATCTAACCCTGCAAATTGCTTTCATTTACCTTGAAAATGTGTCAATGTACATATAAAATTCATTTACAAATTCTTTACCTATCAAGTTATTGATTCAAATTGCAAATAAAAAAAGCATCCTTGTCTCCTGAAAATTCCTCAACTTTCTTTCCCAGGTGGCTTAAAACTTCATAAATTTCTCTTGAATACAAACAACATTTATCATCAGCAAAAAACTTATGTATGGTTTGATCGATTTCAATGAAACTCCAACCAGAAACAATCACCACTCCCCTATCTTTCATCAGTTTTCTTACCTCAGAAACACCTTCCCACTTGCCCATATTGGCATACATGTTCGCCAAAAGGACGTACCTACCGCTATGTTTAGGCTCAAACTCTATCAAATACTTGCCAACTTTCTGCCCCAATTCATAATGACCATGCATCAAACATCCATTGAGCAAAGACCCCCATATGGCTCCATCTGGTTCAATATGCATACTATTAATAAAAAAGTTAAGGCCTTTTTCACTTGTCCGCTTCGAGCCAAAACATCAACAACACATCCATAGTGTTCAATACATGGTGTGATGTTATATTTTTCACTCATAATTCCAAATAACCGAGCTGACTCCCCAAACAAACTTTTATGATTGCAAGCGGTAAGAACCCCAAAGAAAGTAACCTCATTAGGTTTTGGTCCAACCTTCTCCATCTTCTCAAACAGTTCCAGTGCCATTTTATTATTCCTGTTAATAGCCAAACCCAAAATCATAGCACTCCATGTAGCAACATCTTTAACAGGCATTTTATCAAAAACTTTCTCTGCACTCTTCACCCATCCACATTTCACGTAGAAATCAATCAGGGCATTTCCAAGCTCAAGATCATATTCCAAACCATTTTCCTCAACATAAGAATGAATCCATTTCCCTTCTTCAAAAGCACCCACCATTGTACACGCGTTAAGAACACTCACCAAAAGAGCCCCATTGAACTCCCTCACTGAAAAAACCGTTCCTAACATACCCAGAAACCATAGCACTATACGACGCTTCATTTCTCTGTGGCATTTTGTCAAACACATCCCTCGCTTCCTTAACCGAACCACAACTACAATATCCAATGACGAGACTTGTCCAACAAACAACATTTCTGTTAGAACTTTCGTCAAACACTTGACGTGCAAGGTGTATGGCACTGTGTTTTGAAAACGCATTGATAACAGAACTCACGAAATACACGTCAGATGAATTCCCCAACTTCATGGATAAAGTGAAAACTTGTTCGAGAGAAGAAAGAGAAACACATGCTTTTACCAGCGTGGTGAAGGTATGAGAATTGGGGCGAATGTTGGTGTTAAGCATTTTGTTGAAAAGGAAGAATAATTTGTGGAATTGTGAGTTTGTTGTGTAAGAAGTGATTATGGAGTTGTAATCGAAGATATTTGGATTGGGCATGTGTGTGAAAAGAGTTTTGCATAGCGAAAATCGCCCCGTGGTGAGAGAGCGAAGAATGCTAGGATTCTGCTGGAGATGTAGGAGAAACGAGTGAGGTTGTTGGCGATGGCATGAGCGTGGATTTGTTTTGTTTGTTTCATGGTTAGGTTTTGCCATTGTTGTAAGAGATGAAGACATGGATTGTTTCTGATTGAGCTCATTACCATATGATGTTTGCTTAATACATAAGTTTCACGTATCAAACCAGGTTTATCTATTCTAAAAACTATGATACCTTACGGATACGATACTGCATCGATACGTAGATACAGACAAATTTCAAAAATCAAGATACGATACATCTAAGATACGTTAATAAAAAAATTATATAATTAAATGTACAATATAATTATAACCATTTTTTTAATATGCAAATATATTGACAAACAAAAGAAACCAGTCATAGGCTCGTAGCACATCAACATAAATATAAATAATATTGACGATTAAGAAAATGAAGATTAGTCAATTACATACACAATATATCTCAAAAAGAGCACCATCGGTGCTATACTATATCCAAAAGGAACATTGTTAGTGATATACTATATCGATCCAAAAAAGAAGCACTATATCCAAAAAAGAACACATTAGTACTCAAGATTTAAGTTATTTTAGTTAACATTAATTGAGAAATATCGGTGCAGAATAATTATTGGATACTCTCCTAATACGTATCGGGAAGTATCGGATAATTATTTTTTAGAATAATAAAATTTAATCTTCGGATACTCTCTTGATACGTATCGGAAAGTATCAGGCAGATATCGGTGCAGGATACGCAGGGGATACAGTACGTCATCCATTTTAAAGTATCAGGGGCTTCATAGACAATGATTTAATTTATGGCCGTTGATTAATGGGTAAAAAACTTTAAGTGTGTTCCACCATCTACGTTGTTGTTCATTACCGTTGAATAATAGAAAAAAAATTCATTAAAAGAATAATTAACCTGCCTTTTATTTCATTGGGTGTATGCCAAAACATATGACTAACCAATTATTTATTTAATTGGCTTAACGGTATTAAAAATTTAAAAAAAACACAAATTAATAGCAAATCAAAATTAATTGTATATCAAAGAGTTTAACAACTAATATAATATAGCAAACTTTTAATTGAAAATCACAAATATATTACAACAATCACGATTATCATCAACGATCAATATTTTATTAGACGTAAATGTTTCAGCATTATCATCAGCAAAATATTTTATAATATTGGATGGGTAATGAAGCATATATGTGATTTAAGTATGAACTTTCTGTGTGATTTGTTATATTTCTATTTGGTTATTGCAAGTTTTTTTGTAAGATTCTTATAATCAACTCAATTTGATTTTATTGCGTTTGGTTTGTTTTTAATTTCGGTTCGGTGCATGTTGTATTTATTGTATATCCTGTTTGTTTTCATGTCGATGTGATGTTGTGTACTCGACGATATAGTAATCCGTACGAACGCACGGGTGAGACACTAGTTAAGATACAAAAGAGGCTACTAAAGAATTCATTCCTCTTGTAGTTCGTGTTTTGAAAAGTTAATATAATCTTTTCATTAAAAGAAAAAACATACATTTCTTAAAGAGAAATGGTATTTGTACAACCATTTTATGACAACTTTTTAACAACTTTTTCTTTTATACTCATATTATGTTTTTATTCTCTCTCTTCCTTTTTCTCTTTCCATTGTTTTTAACCAATAGAAAGAGAGGAAAATGAAGTTGTCATGGTAGTTGTCAAAAATGGTTATTGAAATATCACTGCTCTTTCTTAAAAGGTATATATCCTAAAATTGAAATACAAAGCAAAACAGATTGACTTGAGTGGTTTGATCACATGCACAAAACCTTCCTCTAAAATGAAGATAAAAATGAGATCATTTACAATTCTTGTCACCCTAATGTGGATTCCCAAATCTTAACTTTTACCATAGTGAGTGACCATTGATAAAGTTTGAAGCTGTTAGTTTTCTGACCTACAGAAGTCCTCTATGTCATCTTAGCGAGAATGAAGCCAAGTAAACTATATAGAAAACAAAAGGGACAACAACATGAGACTGTAAATAGTAGCTATAAGTTTTTTTTTTTTCTTCCTTTGAAAGACCTACTCCAGCAGAAAAACGTGAAAACTCAATAATTATCATTGAGATAAGTATTTTGATTTTGAATAACCATAAGATATAGTTATTATTTTGATTCAATATTCTATAATGATTTGGTAAGTAAGATCAAGTTCAGATTATTTTAAATTTGTTTAGGTAGTTAATATTATTCTGAAAATATGTGACCTTAGAGACACTTAAATATTTACTTATCCAGTAGGATTATTCGAAATGCAGTTGTCAAACAAAGGATTGGTGTGCACATACATCAACACTCTTGGGGGCCAAAAAGGATAGTCCTCAAAACTTGCAATTTGCACATACTTATTGTAGAAAATATCTAGTACACTTGGAAAATATGTCAAGGAAGACGAGGAAAGCTTGACCAAAAAGTTCCCTATTGTCAACACTTACCACCCACCATCATCCAGTCTGAATTCACACGAAATGTAATAAAAGAGACAAACAAACTAAATAACACCACATGAGTGAAGAATGGGAAAATTCTGCTCACAGAGGCTTCTGAACTTTGTAATAAAAGTTGTATGAGACACTAGAAACTACACATGCAGATCATTGCAGATATTAAGCATATGTCTCAATTTAGCTTGTGAATTCAAAGGGACTTGGAAGTTTTTTAGTATATTGGACAACACTACTTGTGTTTGGAAAGCTTTAGTCTGCATTGAGAAATGTTTTCAAGCACAAGAAGATTCTTTGGAGATGATAGCAAGGTTGCTAATGGCTTTTAAAGTGCCATAGAAACTACTAATGTTAGCATCACCATGTTGTGAAGAAAAGAGATCCAAGTGCAGAAAAATTGCAAAAGGATGCAAGATGGCTTCTGCTGGGATTAGGTGCTAGTAGCAATCTACCTTTGTGATTCAAAAAGCATTGAAATTAAAAGCATGTAAACAAGGCATGTTAGCAAATTGATGTACAACAAATGATTGATCCAGAAGACTACATCAATAATGTACAAAAATTTCAATATAAATACATAATAATAAATAAACTCTATCTGGACCGATGGCTTCATTCCCAATACCAAACTTTAGGTATATTAATGCATAACTTCATTACTGTCAAATGACAATAAATTTTTCATGTGTTGCACGCGAGGATTGAAACTTTGCAGCAGGAACGATTAGTTTTGCTGAACCTAAAATTCATTAGAAGTTGTTAAGATAAATATTAAGAGATGAAGCAAAATTGTGAGCAAATCAAACAGTAATATCAGGGAAAAGAAAAATCAAAACCAGATTTTCAGCTTCAAGTTTTTCTTTCTTAACACAGAATATTTATATATAAAAAAAGAGAGAAAACACACGAAAGAAGGAACAAAAATCCATGAAAGCAAAGTGAACGAAGGACATACGGATGAAAACAAAGATAAAAGTAAAGAACATCAGCGAGAGTCCATAACACAATCCTACTTATCCTAATTATTTTGAAGGGAAAAGAGATACTCTAAACATTTGCAGACATTTTCTGCCTCTTTATTATTACTAAAATGTTAAACCAATAGTAGAAAATTGTTTTAGTGTAGGAGGGAAAAATCAAAGGCTAACTACAAGACCTAAGCAAAATGATCCATTCCATATGAAAATAACAGCTTCGCAATGCAAAAACAAGTGCCTAACTGATTCTGAAAGCAGTTACTAACAACTGAGTAGCTGCTGCTATTATGTTACCACAATGCAAAACAAAACCTCAACTTCTACTCTCTTGAATGCGTATGGTGCAGCTTTTTATTATTGTGGCGCAGAGCACTCTAATAGCAACCTGTACGCTGTCACGAATTGAATTGAATTGAATTGTGGCCACTGCATCATAGCATCGCCATATTATTGCGGCATGAGAAACCAGCAACACCATAGCCATAAAATCGAGTTTGGCTCGGAATCCACTACATCACAGCACCAAGGCAGCTACTTAACAACATTGCTGTGATCTAAACAAAAAGACTTGACTTAACTTCTGAATCACTTTATTTAAAGTATATCTCAGAATGAGTAACAAAAGGACATGTGTATTTACAAGAAAACAGTCCAAATGAATCTGTGGTCGAATTTCTCATCCCTGCATTGACAGAAAACTGAAAAGAATATAATGTAAAACCAAAAGGTATTTTTGCTTGATAGTTTTCCTATCATTTAAGAGCGCAAAAGAAATTATGCGAAGATCTCGCGGCAAAGGAGAATCTTGAAAAGAAAGCTTTCAATCAGTAAGTTATGGAACAAGAGAAAGCCTACAAAAAAAGCAACCCAACTAACTCAAAAGGACTCTCTTCACATGTCCAATCAACTATCTCTTCTTACACATCACAAACAATTCTACAAGCAAGTGACATCTCCTAAATGCAACATAATGATAATGGAATGACTATCATTAACAATATTAACCAACAAAGAATATGCTGGACACAACATCAACAATATAAACAAAACTTCTTTCACCACCTTCCATCAATTATATAGCAAAAATAAAGAGGACTTATTATCCCATTTCCTAAGATCCATTTATATGAATTTCTTACATCACAGAAGTTGATCTAATCTAACCCCTCCACCCCCATTTCACTAATAAAAGAAACACAATCAATTCTTAAACAAAAATAAAAAAGATGCATGCTTTACCAATAAGAATGACTACATAAAGAAACCCACATGAGAAATACTAGCAGAAAATAGAATGTACATAGATGCACCCATATCAGAAATGGAACCCACTCAAGGGGTTTTAGTATACACATTACACACTCAACAAGCTCAAAATCAAAGAAGAGAGTTCATAATATAGATAAATAGTACTATTTTAACCAAGCAAAACCCTATGAAAATAGAAAATGGGTGAGACAGAGGAGGGTAAAAAATATACCTTTAAAGCAGAAAACATGAGTTGGGGAGGTGGGTATGGAAAATGCCATGGCAGGAGTGTGAAGGCCAGTGATTGGTAAATTCGTATTGTGCAGAGAGAACAAAACAACACAGGGAGAAGGAGAGAAATGTGAAACCTGAGACTAGTGTTATATTACTGTCATAGCCACTTTGTCTGTATATGAGAGAGAAAAGTGGTTGTTTTTTTCTTTTGTTTTTTTTACGTATTACGAGGTAATTAAATTTGATGTTTTTTGAAAATGAAAAACCAAACAAACAAACCTTTCTTTTCTTTTCTGTTCTGTTCTGTTGTTGTGTGCTGACAAGATGGCACACACGGACTTTGTCTGTGAAAGGTTAATTGAAAATAACAATAAAATTAGAGATGTTAATGCAATTCACACACATTTGGTTAATGAGCTGTTTATATCTGGTTACACTAAATAAAGTGTTTAGATCTGGTTAATAGATACTCCCACCAACAAGAGCTGTCATAGGAAAAAATACTTCATCTGTCCCGCAATAGATGACCCATTTGAAAATGTGCAATTTTGATCTAACTTACTTTGACCATATTTTTCTACTAATATACAAAGATAAATAATATCATATAAGATGTCGTTAGATTCGTCTCGATGATTATTTTCAAAATATCAAATTTTCATAATTTTTTCTAATATATTATTCAAGATATTTAAGCTCGAAATTATGCATTGGTATGCGTAATGAGGTCAACTGTGTCATGTATTATGGGACGGAGGGAATAAGTTTGTTAAAATTTGGTATTTGGTCTAGAGGTCGATTAAATTAAAAGGTTTAATTCTACCGTTCATTTGTGAAAGTTTTGTGTTGACTAACCCATCGAAATTGACATCGGAGGATCAAACGTGAGATTTAAAAAAAAAAATACACTCATAGTCTTAAGACAACGTCAGAAAGCGAACTCAAGTGGGTTACTATCATAGTAAATGATTAAGGTAAAATCATAAATATATGAAAGAGTAGTGCTAACAACATTTTCTTTTACACACTCTAACACTACTTTCTTATTGAGTTAAATCAACGTGAGTCTTACACTTTGAAAATGAAACTAATATAAAGTGGTGGAATCTACGTTGATTTCACCCGATAAGAGAGCGAGTGTTAAAAAAAGAGAGTTACTAGCATTCTTCATATATGAAATGAAATGATAGTTGTACGGAATCAAACTTTTTTTTTTGTTAACTAGATAGTAACTATTAGTATACTTAAAGCAGCTTTAATGGGGAGTCTTTTACTTAACAAAGACCTCAACATGTGAAGGATCACCATTGGAGAAAGAAAAAAAATGGGTATATTAGTTACCGACAACTATATAAAATTTCCATCTCTTCGGCAACTATCGTGTCCCATGATTAAAATAGGAAATAAAGTAAATAAAAGTTGGTCTCATGATCTCAAGTTGATGTGATTCTTTCTTTTATCAATTTCTTTTTATTTATTTTCTGCTATCAGAGTCTTTCGCATTAGTCAGTCATACAAATTATCCCATTAGAAATTCAGTCCACATGATAGGTATAATTTGTCGGATTTACATATATTGAAAATCATTTGGATCGTAAAAATTTGTAACTACAATTAATAATGATGTTTAAAAAAAAAATTACCATTAAAATGAATACAGCTAATCATTTTTTTAAACCGTGCACAACTTTAAATGACTCTTTTAATTAATGTCATTTGAGTCTTTAATATATAATTTTATTTAAAAATTATAAATAAATGATGTGTATATGTGAGACCCGTTTAAAGGCTAACATCATTTAAAATAACTACTCTCTTCAACAATCTATTTTCCTTTTTTTTCATATATGAAGAATGCTAGTAACTCAAAAGTGGCGTGAGACCCAAAAGTGACGTGTTTTTTGGGACAAAAGGTCTTTGAAAATGTAACTACTCTCTTCAACAATCTATTTCCCCCTTTTTTTTCCTTCCTTCAAATCAAATTTATATTTTTTTTTGTTATCTAGGGTTCGAAACCTGAACCTTGCGCATATATTATGCATTGTCCTTACCAATTGAACTAAGTCCACCGGGACCTTTAAGTTTTATATCTAAATCTGAAAATTTTAAAATTAATTATTTTAGTTTTTTTTTAAGGAAAAAATTAATTATTTTAGTTGAATATATTTCTGCGACAAATTTGCTCATAACGATCTAATAATTTTTTAAAGTTTCTTTCTGAAAGAATCTAATAATTATTTAAAACTAAAAATACATAAAAAAAATAATAATATGGGATAGAGGGGCTAAACTAGATGTCTAGCTTATTAATCATCTATTGAGTTTTACTAACCACAAATTTCACTTTGATTAACCTTGACGAGAATAAAATTGGCGTTGGCGTCTGTTATACAGGGTAGAATTTATCGTTGCTCACATGTCTTGGATTGGGTGAAGCTCAAGCTAGCTCAGTCCTTAGGTTTCATACATGTAAACTTTGAATCAAATGGCAAGCTTGGGGTGGATGCTATCAAGAACTGCAGAGTTTATGCTAATGAACTTGAACCGATTTTGAAATAATGTCGTTAAATTCTTGCTTCACATGATGATTAGCATCTTATTTTTTTCAGAAGAAATGTTGAGTTGTTCATAGTCTAGAGCATAATATAAGATAGAATCTAGCCCCGTGTTTACTAAGAAATGAAGTAATTTTGCTTTGCATAAAAAAAATAATCTATGTGGTTGAAACATCTAAAATTGTGGTTGATAATGATTAATAGAAATTGATAATTGTGAACATGATATTACAAAATGGAGGAACAAAATGAATTAAATTTACATTTGAAATTAAAGGTACGTTCTTTTTTGGACAATTTATATTTCTGTAAATGTAACAATTATTATGAGAAGGCGGAAGGACTTATATTGAAAAATCATGTACATTTGACAGGTATCACATTGCAGAGGGTTTGATAAAGATCACAGACACGCCTAACATTTTCATGTCTAGAGTAGAAATGTATAATTGGAATTTGAGCTAGTGCAGGTCTCTGTCAAATGCAAGATTTTCTTAACTGAAAAGAATTTTGATCCGACATGGTCCTCACTCACCCTACTCAACTCTTGTAGATTACAGCCCTCAATTACTTCAAAATCCTATCATTTTTCATTCAACCAATAGGCATTACCATAAGCACAAAAATAGACACATGTATTTCAAATCAATCAATTACAAAGGATAACGTAAAATAATAGTGAATGTGACATTGTGACCCAAAAGTAAAACATTGAAAAACTGTTTGAACAACTTGATACAACAGCCACCGTATGTAAGTTACCCCACAGCTGGACACATTTTTCTTCTTTTCATTCTGTGATAACAGACACGAGGTAACATCTCCATCAATTCCACCATCCTCTACATTCCTTTTGTTCATCTTCTTTGAATGATGCAATGCAAAACCAAAAAAGGGAGACAAAGAACAGCACAAAGAGGAGAGCCTAGTAAACTTCTCCAGCCATGTTGTTAGATGGGATTCTCTGCCGTTTTTCCACGTAGCCAGAAGGAAACCACCCTCCTTTACCATTGCATTCTCCTTCTGACCACCCTGTTTGGCTCACCTGCGTAACATTTAGAATTTTGGTAAACATAGAGACTCGAAGAGAATGTAAGATCAAATCCAATTCATCAACCAAATTTCATTATGACAGTGGTAGATGAATTGGTTGCCTAGAAAAAATATATAACAGGATGATGAGATAAAAAATATATAACAGGATGATGAGATGAAAATACACCTTCCGCACGACAATAAAGTCACCCTTTGAAAAGCTAAGTTCCTTTTCCGTTTCAGCATCGTAAGGATGCATTGCCTGCAAGAGATGCGCCAGCCACTAAAGATCAGTTCATGAAGAAATAAATTACACAGGTTATTATTCACAAGGCCTCACTCACATCGTCATAACCAAGTAATTCCAAAAAACAATTTTTTAAGATCATACAGAAATGGAAAGATGGTTTCCCAAAATTTGAAAAGTCACTTCCTGGATATTACTCGCCCTTTGAAGCTTCCTCTCAAAGATTTCAAAGAACTAGACTTATGAAATCTTGTGCATAAATTCTAACTAAACAAGTAACTACTAAATATCTAATGAGTAAACAACAAGAAAGAATTCACGTGGAACCCATGATATCTTGAAAGGAAAAGTCCTTGAAAGATTTTTGAAAAATCAATTTGGTACCCAAAATATTAGTGAAATCAAAGAAGTCAACAATAATTTTCGGTTATTGCACGGCATCAATTACGCTTTGTTTTCTGATATGATATTCTAAAAAATTGTTATCAATATAAAACAATTTAATTTCCACTAAGTAACATAACCATAAGTCAAATCCCTCAAACTGATATATAAGAGTTTTATTTTTATTAGAGTAATTAATCAGTTGTACCTAACCAAACTAAGCAAGTAAAAATACAATGCAGTGAAGTTAAGAAATAGATTTTTATAATGATGATGAGGATGATCATGATCATAATAATGTGATAATGAGCATCATCATCAACAACAATAATAATCACAATAACAGCAGCAACCAGATAACAATAACAATAGTGACCATCATCTTAGGTTTAGATAAATGCAGCATACCTCAGCCAAGAAGTACATTGTTTTCTCTGAGCCATTCTGGGACATAACGACTGGAGGGGCCGATTCTTTCTTCTGTCTGTCGGAGACAATCTGAGAGAAAGCTCCAGGTGTTAACAATCATAGAAATAAAACAATAAAATCAAACAAGAAGAAAAATATTTAATAATAATAATAATAATAATAATAATAATAATAAATCTCAGGATGGTCAGTTCTCACCTCAGTTTCAATTTCACCAAAAATAGCTGCAACTCTTAAATGAAAAGTCTTCTCTGATTCCACCTATAAAATCATAAGCATGATCTTTGAAATAAAAATCCAAAACACTAACAAGTTTGGCATAAGCTGATATAAGAACAATCATATGTATTATCATACCATAGCAACAAGCCTTTGAAAAGTCAGTCTTTGCTGTTGTGCGTCAACTGCAGCCAATGCAGCCGAAGCTTCTTTACCTAGAACTGCCATATTGGCTTTCAGCTCCTGCATCTTTGACTCTGCAGCATGCAGTTTAGCAACCTGCTCAGCAGTTGGAGATTCCCTAACCCGTGCTTGTCTTCTAGAAATCTCCTCTTTCTGATTGAATTTCGAAAACCAATGAGTAATAGGATTAAGAAGAAATAAGTACAACTTCCAAATTATAAAATGAATTTTGTTGAGCAGAACCATGATCTAAATAAAGTATTAGAATATTATAATTTTAATTATTTCAGGGGTCTTTGATGATCCATGCAATAAAGATTCAAGATGCCAGCTATGTAATCAAAAGTTGAAAACAATCCTCCTTTTTCCCTCAACTTTGGGACAGCTATGTAATGCACACAGGTGTGATACTGATAGGCGGGGTTAGAAGTGTCATTGAACTCATACCAGTTGTATTACACTATTACTTGATCTAGGCCCATTTAGACTTCATTCTAGCTTATTGGAGCTTCTCAACTGAGATAAATATTTGTTTTCTTACTCATGCAGCAGTTGATTTATAGATGCTTATAGAATAGTTAGATGAGGGAGCTTCTAAAAAAGTTGAAGTGCAGCAGTTGATTTTAACTTAAGCGGGAAGCTATTGTTTAGAAGATTTATAGTCGTTGTAAGACTGAAACTTTTTTTCTCGTTAAATGCTTGTTGAAGTACTCCCCATGTACTTGACCAAGAATATCAGAACAAATAGTATCAGTTTACTGTTTCGTATCTCACATGTGACATAACGCATCCTATCACTTCAGAGTTATTCAGAGTACTTCCTCATCTCTTTTCCTCTATTTACAAAGCATATTTGTGTATGATTTACTAGTTATGTATTGCAACAAACATAATTAACATATGAATCCAAGCTTTCACTGTTGATTACATTCCATACATGAGATATGAAGTTAAAACTACATCAGATTATTACTGGTTGAATCCAAGCTTTTGACTTACATGTGTCTCCGCTTCTTGTCTCATCCGACTATACCGTTGAGCAAGATGGCGAGCATCCTCCAAAGGTGGGCCATTGATCATTTGTCTCAAAGGATCCAAAACCTGGAAACTGAAACCATTTGATTCATATTTCTCTCAAAATTTGACAATTATGTGAATAGTGGATTACCTCCCTGAAAGATTTCAAGTATCAAATAGACCTCCTCTATAGTATCAAAAGTCAAAACAAATAAATAGTCATGTTATTATATTTGAATCTGTGCAGAAGGGGGTCGAGAATGGCATGTGTGTTTGATAAGAGTTTAATAAAGGGAGCACATATAGGTTTTCAAAGTAAGAGGTCAGTACGATATTTTCAAACCTTAACAGATGTTGGTATAACTTACCATTCTAATTCTAATATCAAAACTAGCTGCGATGCAGAGTGATCTATTTGATACTCTAAACTAATCAAGAGATCCATAACAGAGTATTGTAAAAATTAGTGCTTCGTTCATAAAATATAAAACTACATTTCACACTGAAAAGTTCATGCAAAGAAATATTGAAGTGATGAACCCCCCCATGCATGTCATGCAGATAGCAAGGGAACATATCTACTTATGAGTTATAATATCTAAATGCAGCCATGTGATAAGGTAAGGTAACACTGTAAACTTAAAAAGATAGTCAAAAGAGTAACATGTGAAATTTACATACGTCTTTAACTTATTGAAAGGATTTTTCCAGAGCTTCATATTCTAAGCATTAACTCTTTATCATCTTTGTAAAATATTACTTAGTCGGCTAGCCAATTGTTTGACAATTGGCACATGAAATTTGGTCATTCTGGGACTTCATCTCTTGTTATGTTCCACTAGAAACTTCGGCATAAGTTACTTAGTCTACAAACTGTATGACAGTTATTGTATCCACACAAAAAAAACACTTCATAATTTGTAGTATTTTATGGTTATTAACAACTGACATGACAATCTTGAAAACAAGGCATTCTGTATCTAGAAAATAATTTTTTCGGAAATAACAAGTTTAACTTTTAAAGACTAGTGAGTAAGACGTCTGAAAGAATGGTGAAAAGTCATAAAGAGAGTGATATATAGCACAGCACTATTACACAGCTAGCCATGCATACTTACATAAATGAAGATATGACAATGAGTTAAAACTGACAGATCACATGTTAAACTTCCACTTACAACTAGACAACATATGAAAAGTTTACCTGGGAAGATAAAAGCCGGTTCAATTCTTCGTGCTCCTTTTCTACATGTTTGCGAGCATCACCATATACCGATGCGGCCTTAGCTAATATGTTGTCACTGTTGTTCTCTGCTCCATATCTACAGCACTCCTCAGAAAGTTTTGTTCCTGTCTACCATGACTATTGTTTATGAGGATTTACTCACATGTGAATAAACAAAATTGTGTGGTGCTTCTAAGTCCACCACAAATCACAGGAAAAAGAAACAAAAACTAATTTTCACCTGTTTCAATATGCTTATATGATATAGCTGTAAATGTTTCTGCTGCTTTGACAATTTCTTTTTGGAAGTCCTGCATCAGATGACAGTTTTGTGTATATCAATAAACAGAATAAACACAAAAAGGTAACTCAATGAAAAAACGATTCATATGCATATATATTATTATAACTTCTACTACAGAAGTATGATTCAGAAGGCATGTTTAAAAAACCCCCTTCAATTTATATGGTCCCTTCCTCTCTCACTACCTCACTTAAGGTTAAGCCCGTCGATTAAATATAAATCTCACATAACTAAGATGTATTTGAAAGAAATAAGGCCAAAACAGGATATCAATGTTTGGGGGTATTGAGGGAACCAATAAGGAAATCTTATGGGCCCGCAACAATTTGGCCTCCAATCAAAGTCTACAGAAGAAAAAAAAGAAGGGAATAGTGGCATAATTGGGGAATATGAATTCTGTTAAGAGAGGAAGTGAAGTGACCTAACAGAATGGACAGCTATCATGAACAAAATCGGCAGTGAAGATGCAATGAGTTATGCAAGGGAATGTTAAAATGAAGAGGATGAGGGGTGGTATGAACCTTAGACCGCCTTTTTGGGATGTTTGTGTGTGGCTGTTGTCACAAAGAAGCCACACTTCTCTGATATATTTTCCTTCTTTTTTTAATATATTTTCTATACTTTGTAACTAGATTCTCAACTGATCACTGGAGCGGATCTGGCTCCTCTAATGTGAGCAACTCACTTTAGAGTGTAAAGTAAGTGTTATTAACCATTGATTGACAAATCAAAGCTGGATATTAAAAGTACATGAAAGCTAATTAATGAGTTTGTTGAAGCAATAACTCTTGATTTTCTCACTTTACATTGTATTCACTTCTGAGTATCCAAATTCCACTAGAGCCAAACTTAATATAAAGTGGATTAAAAAGTTGTTCTCTTTCTATATATGCACACATATAGATATAGATATGAGATCATAAACCTAATCAGACAGCCACAATAATGTCACTCACAATCCATTAATACTGAATATACTTTCCTAACACACATACAACCTACAATTATGAGCTTACAGGGAAACACTTTGCAGCTCAAAAATAGCAAGCTGATGATTAAAATCTAAAAACAAGATAAAAAATATCTACCCTCCCGGCACGAGTGGCCCTGTACAGCTTCTCCATATGTTGATGTCTCTGCATTTCAACTTCATCAATAACCACAACATCTGAGCTCTCATAACCGCTGCCGCTGAATTGTTTTATTACAGCCTGCAAACAAGTATATAAACTTAGATCACAAACTGCAAAAACTATTATACTATATGAAAGCTAAACCTAAACCATCAAGATAACACAGCATTCATTCACATCAAGGTCTGAAGCAACAAAGATACAATAATTAAGTTAAAGAACGCATCTTGATTCACCTAAATTCAACTCAGACAGCAACATATGAAGAAAACCCATTTTGAAATGCATTTGAGAAGAATGAATCACAATGTTTCAAAACCCATTATCAATTTTGAATTTTTCTGAGAACCCAGATGCGGATTTGAAGTTAGAAGAAAGAAAAAGGTAAAGTTGCGAAATGGGTCGGTAAAAAGCGAAACCTGTTGTTGTTTGACAACTTGCTCTCTGAGCTTGCTAGCTTGTTTCCTAAACGCATCCATAGTACAGTGACAGTGAGAGTAGAAACAGAAGAAGTACCAAAATGGGATCCAATGTTATGTTGTTATCTGAGAAAAGAAAGTTCAAAATTAAAGATTGCTAATTTGGTTTCACAAGAACACGCTCCCAACAGAGTGTGAATTCAGCTTCTTTTGTCAAAGCGAGACAGCTAAGAAAGAAAACAATTACAAACTTTATATTTCTAAAATTGATTTATTTTTTAGGAGAATTTACTCGGAGAACTTATTGGTAAAAAAATCAATTACTATTAATCATAGATAAACACCTTTTTTTTTATAAAAAATAATAATAATAAATAAATCATACAAAATACAATGGTGTCCATAGAGTTAAGTTTTTTGTGTGAACCTGGTAACCACTACACGCAATTATAGAAGTTAATCGCTTGAGTCGGGTAAAATAATTTTTATAAATGGTAAAACTTTTCCTACAAATACTTGCTCTAGTTAAATTGGAAGAGATTCAATTATTCAATATCATATAATATTTTTGTATTAGTTTGTTTGAAAATAAAATTTAATTTTAAATGAATTTTGCATATGAAGTATTGGTACCCGATCAAAACTTCATGATACCTAAGAATATACCTCATATAATAATTTAGAAAAAAAATTCTGAATCATTTATTATAAATTATAAGAGTAATAGTTTGAACATTCAATGACTTAGATATTCATCGTTAAAGATTTTAACATAACAAAATAACATATTTTTTTCAAAAAATATTTTTTTTTACTAAAAAATAAACAATAAACATTCTCTCGATTGATGGATCACATTAATACAACACAAATATCTTTTTAACTAAAATATAAAATGTTTATAATTTTTTTTTTTTTAAAATATTTATTCTCGTACATTTTATCTATTGCCTTCATGTATAATATTTGTTCCTTTAAAAAAAATGAATAGTATTCTTTTTCATGTATTATGTTTAGTATAGAATTTATATATCGATCAATTTATTTATTGATGTTAATTAGTAAAAGAAAATTGAAATATATCTAAATTAAACATAAACTTAAATAGATCAATATAGTGAGTAAAAATAAGAAAAGAACCATGATTTGTCTAAAGATCATTTCAATTTCAAATTTGCATGTAAAATTTATTAAAATCAAACATGGTTAGTTTTATTAGTTTTATAAAATAATTTTAGTAGTCATAACAAAACTGAAATTATAATGAAAAATAAAAATCTGCGAAAGCATCTCATGATTTGTTCAACATTTTTCGTACTCAAATTGAATTGAGAACAAAAATTCAATGATTAAAAGTTTCACGATTATTAAGCAAATTATTTAAATATTAAGAGTTAAACCATTAAATTCCATATCAAGAAGAAAGGGGAAAATGAGAAAGCTTGAGTTCAAATAATAGTGAATGTGATTTACGGCAAACTCAAGTAAAGGTTTATGCAAATTTGTACTTCAAGAACAATGTGAATACACTTCTAAAGATCAATGAAAACTTCAGTGTGTATCAGTGTATAATGCAAGAGTTTGCAATAAAAGAAGGGAAAATCTTTAGCACGTTTACAACTATTTATAACATTACTTTCATTAGGCTAATATATATATGATATAAGAGAAGTGTGATAAATATTCACACAGTGTATTATTCATAAATTAACTTCCTTTTCTTGGCATGTAAGAAACAGAAGCACATTGTTATGGTAATAATATTCTAGCACTCTTGATCTATATTGGATTAAGTGTGAACAACATTCACACAATGTATTATTCATGAATTAACTTCTATTTCTTGGTATTCAAGAAACAGAAGCAAATCCTTCAACAACAAAAAAAACGAAACAGAAGCAAAATTCATAAATCAACTTCTATTTCTTGGTATACAAGAAACAGAAGCAAATCCTTCAAAAAAAAAAACGAAACAGAAGCAAATTGTTATTGTAGTAATACTCTAGTACTCTAGAAGAAAATTGCCAAATCAGACACACCACTAGCCTCTTCAATCCAAGGAACATTGAGAGACAGTTTTCCATCACCCAGCCACTCAAAAGCCACTTCAGAACCATTCAATTGAAACTTCTTTGGTGATTCACTTGAATAAGCAAGGAAATTTCCACCACCTTTAACCTTAATCTTAGCACCACTCTCAGCATATTCCAAATCTTGAATTGTTCCACCACTGTTGAACATGTTTATCAATCCGATTGGTGCAAATTTGATGCTGCCACCTAGCTTTGTAACAGGAACAAAACTGTATAACTCAAAGGTGGATGGCTGAATGGTAAACTTGATTGGTTCAGATTTTGGGGTCATCAAACGAAGTTCTTCAGCTTGATTGAAGTAGACTACATACTCTTCTGCCTTACCCAAATGAGATGCCTCTTTCTTTTGAGCCCATTCAACTTCAGTTACATGCACAGTTCCAGTTATTGGCTTGTAGCATTCGGGGAAGCCCCTAAACTTGTGCTCTTTTGGATCCCACCCGGCCCCTTGACAATTGAAAGCACCAATCACTCCTCCATACTGCGGAATATATGAGCAAATTTTGGTTATTACATATTAACATATAGTAGTAACCTATAAAAGACATGCTGAAACAACGGATACAACATTGATAGATAGATACTGATAGTAATTTAAGAAAATAAAAATAATTGAATGGAACTACGTCACTATCATGTTGGTCGGTGTCAAGCATGTATCAAACACCGAACATGCCATCGATTTGAGGTGAAAGTACTACATAGATAGTATTTAAATATGGAAAATATTTTATTCTACCCTTGTATTGAAGTTTGATATAAAAAAAAGTGAGTGAGAGATAGGTACCTTGTTGAAGTTCCAAATTTTGAGGACAGTGGTTTGGTCAAACAGAGGGTTCTTGAAAAGGCAATCTCTTGTTGGAAGGGGAAAATGTATGCACTTAGGAATTGTTCCATCAGGGAAAACAAGCTTCTTAATCAGATCAAAGTCATGAGAGCCAACATTATCACTCAAATAAACTGGACCACCACAGATAGCTCTTGAACCTGCATGAAATTTGGCACAAATATGGTCTGATTGGAACATGTCCCAATCAGGTTGAATCATTTGTCCCATCCATAAGCTATTGTAGGAACAATGAATCATGTGTACACCTTGTAACCAAAAAACACCCATTGGATCACCATTAGGATCTTGGAACCAAAAGTCATCCCCTACAAAAAAAAAGTTGTAACTTTTTGTTTAATAAAATTGTTTTTGCTTGCATATGTGTGAATGAATAAATAAAAGTAGCAAAGTCCATTGATACTATATTTGTATACATTGCCTAAGTGCTTAATGCTTACCAACTCTTCCCATGGAAACTTGCTTTGTTCCAAGGAAGAAAAAGTCATTGCATTGTTGCATGCTAGCAATAATTCCACTTCCATTGAAATTCTTGGCAATGGATTTTGTCAATCCTTCATAATAAGCTTTAGCAAGGTTAACTCTGCCTCCATATTCATCACACACATATTCAAGAGTCTGCATAACAAACAAAAAATTTATGATTATTTGGTCACAACAAACACTACAATAGTAGTCATCAGGCAAAGGGTGCAGCAACACAATAAATTTTGTAAGTAATTCCCACATGCTTTTAATCTAAAAAGAAAAATGGAAAAGTGGTCCCCCCTTAGTTTTATTGAAATAACTAAAATATGACTATTAATCACTTATCATAATCTCAAATCATGCATTATATATTTCTCATTCTGTTTCATATCCTGATGCAGTTGTATCCCAAAAAAGAGGTGATGATATTTGGTTTCAAGAATTTAGTGAATAGTATGTAACAATATATAACAATTAAAGACTATTGATTATCACAACAAACACTACAATACTTGTCATAGTATAATTGCTAAGTAGAGGAAAATTCAAATTAGAGAACTCACATGAATGACATCAACTTTGACTCCTGTGACACCAGATTCAGCAAGATAAGAGTGCATGGAGTCATAAAAATCAGTGACATGATCAGGATGAACTAGCCCTATTGAACCTTTGACAATGTTAACAACAGCAAGATCATGCATTGTCCCATCAAGGCCAGGTGAAAGTTTGCAAGGAATAATTTTGGCATCAAGGTGTGTGGCTCCAGGTCTCATACCACCCCAAGCACCACAAAGTGCATGCCAAACATAAACATCATCCAAACCTTTGAACTTAGTCCTCAAATCCCTTGTGAAAGCCTTCAATCCATAGTCCTTCAATTCACTTTTCGGAACACCGCTATTTTCTTCTCCACCAAAGAGATCATCAATTTCTTTGACTAACTTCTTGATCTTCGACTCGATCTCAGCCAAATCAGAACTCTTAGATAAAACTGCCTCCTCTCTTTGCCTCTCCAAATGCTCATGCTCAATTCCCTTTGAAATCAACTCCTTAATTGTTTTCGGATTAAAAGGAGGTGAATCAGGACCTAACACCAATCCACTTTCATATTTTTTGAACTTGTCACCTTCATCAAGCCTATGAAGCCTCCCAGTCATCTGTTCACCACCAAGAACAAGATTCTTTGCATCCACATTAGGATTATCACCATCCAAGTTGATACTTTGCCATCCATCATCAATGACAACAAATCTCGGTTCAATACCACCTTTTGAGAAATCATCAAGACCATGAAAAACACCAATAGGATTCACAGTCAAATAAAAAGCATCCCATGTACACCAACCAAATTTATCAACCAAATTTGGAAGTGTTTTCTCTTCCAATAGCCTAAAAGTGTTGAGATGAACCCTCAAAGCACTATAAGCTTCTTTCATCAAATCATAAGGATTTTCAGAAAAATGAACATAAGCAATAGCATTGAAACTCAATGCTTTCACCTTTGTTGAACCACTCTCAGCACAAATCATAACATGGTCATCAGAACCAGGATGAAGTGCAGACCTAAAACCATTTTCAATGATAGGAATGATCACAGCATAGGATCTGATTTCAGGTATCTCAAAAAGAATCCATTGAGTTTCCATTTGCAAATCAGAACCAGATCTTCCTATCCATTGAGTAGACCACCAAGTTTTGAACCTAAAAATACTGACAAAGTTTCTACCATTGAAACTACCTAATGAGTTCATGAATCTATCAGATGGGGTTTCATTGGAGAATCCAAAGAAACCACCTTTGTGAGAAAAAGAAAGAACACGGTCGACGAGTGAAGGTGGTGCATTAGATTCAGAGGGTTTACATATAGAAGAGAATGAACCGAAAGAAACATTCTCAGGAACATCATGAAACAAAGGAACACCTCTAACAGTGAATTTCCCCTCAGATAAATCAAACAATGACTCAGTTTTGACAAGATCAAGGGTTGTGTTGGGAGGAGCCATGGAAAACAAAAACAAAGACAAATGGACAAGAACAAGAACAGAGAATAAGAAAATACAGAGAGTGAAGTGTGAAAAAACCCTACTATGTGATGGGGTATTTATAGTAAAATTCTCAAAAAAAAAAAAAATTGCAGAGAAAATTTCGAAAAAGAAATGAATGCAATTTATTACCAAAAAATCCCGAGAGTTGAGGTATATTGAAGGAAATAATAATTGGCGAGAGAGATAACAGGGAGTAGTAGATAAATGGTGATACGGATATGCATGATCAGTGGCTTGTTTTGCAAGAAATGATTTTGTTGTTACAAGTATGTTTGGTGCATGAAACACGTGTTATTATGTACACTAGTCAATTGAATTTTGTTAGGAGAACTAATAGTAATATTTTCTCTAACATTTAATCTTTCATTGAAATCAATATAGAGCTCACCATTTGAAGTGAGACCTGTTTCTTAAAAGTGAAATTCATGTTAATTTTATCGAGAGACAAAAAAGTAATATTTTCTATGTTATTTTTTTTTTTTTGAAGAGATAATATTTTCTATGTTGAAATATAGAAAATGTACTTTGATATTTTTGATACAAAAAATTATTTAAGTTTAACGTGGAACATAAATTCAAGTATTTGTTTAGTCATTAATTGCTACTTGTTTTTGGCCCAAATCACGTAGTTCATTATTAAAATCAATCAGAGTACAAATAGGGGACTCATTTTATGTGGTTTCCTAAAACTACTACAATTGATATTCTCTTATTTTCTATTTTTGGAACAAATTGATGTTTTTTTTTTAAGAGGCTAAAATGAAATATATTACCACATAAAAGCGTTAATCCTCACACAAGGAGTGACGATGAAAAACGGCAAGGTCGGTACAAAATTTACAAAGGGAAACAAAACTGAAAAAGAGAATACAAAGAAAGGAAAATTAACCTATGCCCAATATGGTGAACGGACTAAGCCACCAGCCATGCAAATTGAAGGGAAGAGTAATGTGCTTCGCCTTCAACCACATATAGGAGATGGACTTAATCCGATCAACCACCTGAAAAATGGGGCTAGCTTTGCCCTTAAACAACCTGTTGTTCCCTTCCAGATTTCCCAGACAGTTGCGTGCCAAATAACCTGTAAAATTGAGCGCCGCTTCTTCCCTATCCCACCACTATAGCCAAACTGGTGAAAATGATCAGGCACATAAAAAAGGGTTGGTCACCGAGACACCTATCCAACTATAAATCAAGTGACAAACAGAACCAAAAATATTACAATGCAAAAATAAATGAGGAGACGATTCAACAGAGTCACACCCTGCCACGCACAACCTGGAATCATGGGTAATAACACCTCGTCGGAGTAGATTGTCTTTAGTAGACAATCTGTCCCGAAACAAACGCCACACGAACACCACCACCTTGAGAGACACATTCTTGAGCCAAATAGAAGAAACAAATTGATGTTATTTTGTACTGCTACGAAAAAAACCGTATACTATAATTAATAATTAGTAGTAATTGCAAAAGAGGAATAATTTAATTCAATGATTGTCTCAAAAAATCACGTCATATATAAAAAAGATTGTGACAACCAAAAAAATAAATTTTCACACAAATAATTTGTAAGGATATTTTATGAACTAACCGAAAACAATGATATAATGAAACGATTTGATTGGACGTACGTGTGTAATTTATTTATTTCTTGCATTATTGGTGTATGCAATTTTCCTTCAATATAAAAAACACTAGAAATCACTCCATTGAAAAAAATTATTTATTCTGTCAAAAAATAATAATGAATCAATATTCTGTCATAAAAATACTTATTCTTCATTCCTTTTTTTATTTATTTATTCCGTTTAGAAATTCTCGGGATTCAGGTTATTATTGCAAGTATTTTACATATTTCCTTCGATAAAAAAAAAAACCTGAAATCACTCGTTTGAAAAGATTCGTTATTCCTTTCTTTTTTTTATACATTTACTCCGTTTAGAAATTATCGGGATTTTTGGTAATAAATTGTGTTAATTTCCTTCCTTTTTTTTTAGA
>Ga0228711_1001793_pt1 | contig 32196 bp, 10 predicted proteins | sample MedpolnodulmetaG_2_FD_177996 | JGI IMG/M metagenome (GOLD analysis project Ga0228711, IMG submission 177996) | Root nodule microbial communities from Medicago polymorpha collected in Santa Monica, California, United States - brown nodules | ecosystem: Host-associated > Plants > Roots > Nodule... | reverse complement strand
TTTATTAATTTAATTTTTTTTTTTTTGGGGAAACATGCTACTTAAGTTATTTTTTTAGGGCAAAATGAGAATACATATAATTTGAGCGGGTGGGGGTGAGAAGTAGATTCTTCTATTCCATTCTAGGCTATAATGTCGATAGCAAAGTTGAGTAGTTTTTTTTAAAATGTTATTTATACAACTATTTTATGACAACTTTATCTTTTATATTCACATTATATTTTTACATTCTTTCTCTATTGTTTGATTTTCATGTCAATACATACTTTTCTTTGCAAATTTATGATTGTTTCAGTAACTATGATATAAATGGTTAAATGATTGTTCAAATAACATATATCTCTTTTCTCCAAAACCCATGCTTTCGAAATTCCAAAACTGCTCAGCTTGGATTTTGTAATTTAAACGGTATTTGTTTGGATTCTAGTATCTAGATGTATGGAATTTCTTCTTTTTAAATCATATTAAAATAGGCATTCAAATATAACATGATTCATACCAAATAACATCATGATTCATACAAGAAAAAAAATCAAATCAAATTTAATTTTTTTAATAACTTAAATCAAATTTAAATACTAATATTAAAGACATAAATTTAACACTAAAAAGTTCATGAATGAGCCAAGCTCGTAAAACTCTTGCAAGATTACATGTTTTCTTCACTAGGCTTAACCATACACACCATGATTTTTTCAAATTTCTTAGAACTAGAGCGTCTAGTACTGGAAGGGGCCAGTAGCTTCTTTGAGGATCTACTAGAGAACATCTTAAACATGAGTGTCATCCTATACAACATGACAAGACAACATCGAAGATGCCAAGTCTCTAATATATCTAGGGATGAAAATGGGTACCTATAATACAGTGTCATTTTCTATACTCCCGTTTGTAAAATTAACCGTACCCGCACCCATACATTCGTGGGCAACTTAGTGCTCATACCCGCACCTATTATCTGCACTTTAACTATGAAAAAGACTAAAAATATTATAATTAAAATAAAATTATGGTTCAAAATTTTTCAAATCAACTCATAAAATAGTACGAATCGTAGTATTTAACAAATTAAAAAAACATCCAAAACATCCTTCAAAAATTGCACACCAACAGAAGGGATCAGTTATTGATTTAGTACTTTTAGGTTTATTTAGGCTTACTGGCTTAGACTTAAATAGGTAAATAAATTAATTAATTACACACCAAAAATAAATAAATTATGTATCTTTGCTAAAACATACCTTAATAAAAACTAGTGGGTGTATCCTAACAAACCCCTATATCTATAGATTCCAATGTAATACTATTTATATTTGATTCCTTAACAAATACCTCATGAACTCTTAGCAAGATCCTTATAAAATTTGCATGTTCATCATATCATGCATAAAGTTTTTTTATACTTTACCTTTTGTCCTTCAACCAACCAACCGATTGTTCTTAAATAGAATTGACTAAAAAATTTATTTTGTTTAAGCTATACAAAATTTGAGCTTTTTATTTTAAAATTGATTTTAACAATAAATATATGTTAAGAAATCAATTCAAACTTATAAATGATTGATAATAGTTTAGACTAAGACATTAAATTTTTAGAACATATAAATTATATTTCAACTAGGGTTTTGATATTCAAACATATATGATTCAACTATAAATCGACCTACACAAATAAAAGAAAATGCATACATTTTTTTATTTCCCCTAAAAAAAATATAAAAAAAAACCCACTTGAGTTGGTCTGATAGTATTGGTTTGAGATCTGACAGTGTGCTCCTCTTCAAAGTTTCATGTTCTATTCTCCCCGATATCAATTTGGGTGAATTAATTTAACTTTAAAAAAAAAAATACATAAAAGCGAATATTATTGAGTATATATGTTTCTCCTTCTTCTTTAAAAAAATGTATCTTCTTCTTTGAAAACTATTTTCTTTTTTTAATTAGGGTGAGATAATGAATGAAGTTTTATTAACAATACTTCTAATTGTCCTTGTGAGCTTAGCTCAGTTGGTTGGAACAATACATAAAATATGCAAGGTCCGGGGTTCAAACCCCCGACCACTACAGAAAAAAAACAATACTTCTAATTTTTATTATGTTTTAAACATAATGTATCATTGTTATTGATATGAATTTTTTGGCCATTGTATATTATAATTTTCACCAAATCCGTTACTTTTACGTGGCTTTTTAATATAATATTATTAGACTTTTTTTTTATTTATATTTGTAAATTTATTCAATTGAAACGTAATTTAGTCTAAGTCTTGTTTAATTGAATCAAATCATATTATTTAAACCAGTAATTCAAACTAAACCGAATAACATGTAATTTTAATATTTGAATCAAATGCCTTTTGTCTATTTTAAAATCGATCTAAACCTCATCATAAACACCTCTAATTTAAGCAAAAGCTTTGTGAGCGCAAGTTTCTTCTATCCAACAATCCCATTTTAGTTTAACAAAGACTGTATCCTTATGCACTCACGCAAGAGAAACGTAAGAGAAGAAAAAGTGAACCATAGATTCGTGAATCTTTGTTAACGTATCCATGCAAACATTGTGAATTTGAACAGACATATCAAATGATTAAGTGTTCACCGAACCAGCAAATGAAGATGACATGAATTGTTCTACTACCAAAGTCATGTCATTAAATTTTAAGCAAGTTTACTATGCCTAACCTACTCGCACATATGCTTCTCATTTTTCAAACACACTTAGCACAATATTAATGTCATAACTATGGTTTCATTTTATTTAAATAGAAGTGACATATAACTAACTTGTTTAATTTGTAAAATCAATTAGAAGTTCTTATCATGTGTACTATGTGTACCAGAGTTTAGAAGTATATGGTGTAGGTCAAAAGATGACAATCACACTTATTAAATTGATATATGTATATTTATTTTAAATTTGAATAATCAAAAGTTATGATTAATTAAATCTCTTTTGTCAAATAAATCAATAAATTAAATCTCATGTGCCCGCAATTACCTGTAGATGATATTTGGATCTCATATAACAACTGTACGGTACAACAACTCTGGGAATCACTAGAACTATTCCCTCCTTGGACTTAGCTATTCATTTTTTAAGAGCAGATCTAACCGTTTTCATAGTTGTTCTACTCTAGGATTGATATAGGGGGACCCAAACTCACTGATATACAAAATAAAAAATAAAATAAAAATTTTAACGAATGTTTCAAAGACGAATGTTAATAAATTAAATTTGAAATTTTATCTTAAAAATTATGTTTAAAAATTATGTTAATAAAGTGGATTCCTTGTACCCATGCTTTATTCCTTGTTTATTTCATGGTTGAGTATAGGGGTAAGTCTAAAACTGTCATTTCTCTGCGTTTCTGGAGTTGAAAATAGGAGGTAAGACTAAAACTACAAAAATATGATAGTTTAGGGACAATTTTATTCGATATGAAAGAGACATGACCATTTTTGTGAACTCAAAATGCGAAGACCAAAAATGTAATTAAGCCTTGAAATTATCTAACTATTACCCGATCGACTTCAAGTATGATCATCAATAACAGCCTTGGGAATGTGTAAACAGTGAACAAACCAAAGTCAAACATGTGACAGTCTTCAATAAAGCAACAGTAAAAGTCAAGGACAAAAGGAGGTTTACTGGAAGGAGCACTTTGACCAAAAGATGAGTATAAAAATGGTTTATTGAAAAGTCAATTGATCCAATGATGTGGGTAATCTAACTTTCTCTATTGGCTCATATGGACACAACGGCAAGAGAAAATTGAACTAGAGAATTTGTTTCATGAATTTAGGCTTTCAAAAGAAGTGGTATTTTTATTTAATTTTTATCATCAACATGCAATTACAAGGACTAATCTTTTAAGTCGAAAGTAATTATATTAAAAGATAAAATTTCAAAATTTTTAAAATTGTTTCATTGAATTTATAACTTCTGATTAAGTTAAGAGAGAATCAAACCAACTATGTCATTTAAATTTGAAAGTACATGTGTGTGCTTGTTCTAACTTTTTTTTCAAAAAAATATTACCAAGACTCTGAAAGCCTAAGGCGGTCACCAACATTTTAACCTACCTACTCTATTAAACATTATTACTATCTGGCAACATGTTGGAAGCATTAGCATGAAATAAAAAATTTCAAGTTCTAATACCAAAAATTGAAAAATCTAAATAAAAATGTGCTAGGTGAAGTTAATGCCAACTGTGTGGTTAACCAAATGCTACAATCACTCCTTTAATGACTCTATAAATATTACTATCTGTACACTTTGCTCTTCACCACAGACACACACATTTCCAATTCCTATCCTTAATCTTTCCATTTACTTTTTGCTTTTCTCAAAAATCATCAACATAGTTTTTTTTTTTTGAAATACCATGATGTTTCCAATGGTTCTTCTAAGGCTTGTAGATTTGGTTTTGTACCAACTACTTGCAAATTCATACTATAGAGCTGCAAGAAAAATGAAAAGTTATGGTTTTAATTTAGCTTATCTATCATCTAAACCACCTCATCAACCTTGTTCTTTTCCTAGTATAACAAAATGTGATTTACAAGGTAGAATGTCACAAACAATTGTTTGTGACATTCATAGAGTCCTTTTAAGGTCTCATTCATTTTTTCCTTATTTCATGCTTGTTGCTTTTGAAGGTGGCAGCATTTTTAGAGCATTTTTCTTGCTTTTGTCTTGTCCTTTACTCTTGATTTGTGATCATGAGTTAAAACTTAAGATTATGACTTTTATAACCTTTTGTGGTTTAAGAATAAAGGACATGGAAAATGTTTCAAGGGCTGTTTTACCAAAGTTTTATTTAGAGAATCTTAATCTTCAAGTTTTTGAGGTTCTTGCTTCAGCTGGGTCAAAAGTTGTTATCACAAGTGTGCCTAGAGTTATGGTAGAAGGATTTTTGAAAGAGTATTTGAGTGTCGGTGATGTTTTAGGCACAGAGTTACACACTTTTGGTTGTTACTTCACTGGTTTTCTCACTAGTTCTGGCTTACTTGTTAAGCATAGAGCACTTAAGGAGTATTTTGGTGATAGAAAACCTGATATTGGAATTGGAACTTCAAGTTTACATCATCATCTTTTCATTTCCACTTGCAAGGTAAGTTTTAAACAATTTTTTTTAAAGGGTTGGCAAAGGTATCTATAAAACATTTTGTGTATTTTCTGATGTACATTATTATTTTCTAACTACTGGGTCTAGCGCTAGTTGGTGCATAAAGTGTGTGAGTGATGTAAACTTAGGGTATTGAGTTCGATTTCAATGAATCAAAAAAACATTATTATTTCCTCATTTGGAATTTTAATTTTATTAGTACAACATAAACATAGTACAAATCTAATTCCATATAGAACATAATTAATTTAGTACACATGTTTTAATTAAGTTGATGTGTTATGTCTAATTCCACCTCTGCATGATTATGACAGGAAGCTTATGTTGTGAACAATGAAGAAAACAAGAATAGTCCAAACTCAATCATGCCAAGGGACAAATATCCAAAGCCATTAATATTTCATGATGGAAGATTAGCATTCTTGCCAACACCCTTAGCAACACTCTACATGTTCATGTGGCTACCAATTGGAATTATTTTAGCAATTTATAGAATCCTTCTTGGTATTTTCCTTCCTTACAAATTAGCACTTGAATTAGGAGTTTGGAGTGGCATAGATCTAAAAATCAAAGGCACTATCCCTAAAAAAACAAAACCAAACAAAGGTGTTCTATTTGTATGCACACATAGGACATTGTTGGATCCTGTTTTCTTAAGCACATCATTAGCAAAGCCTTTAACTGCAGTAACATATAGTTTAAGCAAAGTTTCTGAGTTCATAGCACCAATAAAAACAGTGAGATTAACAAGAGACAGAAAACAAGATGGTGAAACAATGCAAAAGTTACTAAGAGAAGGTGATTTAGTTGTTTGTCCTGAAGGAACAACATGTAGAGAACCATATTTGTTAAGGTTTAGTTCATTGTTTGCTGAGTTGGCTAATGAGATAGTGCCTGTGGCAATGAATACTCATGTCAGCATGTTTTATGGGACCACAGCAAGCGGATTGAAGTGTTTGGATCCTATTTTTTTCTTGATGAATCCTAAGCCAAGTTATCATATTCAAATTCTTGGGAAGGTACCTAAAGAACTTACATGTGCTGGAGGAAAGTCAAGTGTTGAAGTGGCTAATTATATACAGAAACAGTTGGGTGATGCTTTGGGTTTTGAGTGTACAAATTTTACTAGGAGGGATAAGTATATGATGCTTGCAGGTAATGAAGGGATTGTTCAACAAGTTAGTGATTTGAAAAAATGCTCTTGATGATAATCTTATGTATATGCTTTTGAAGTTAGTCCATCTTGTTTTTTTTATACTTCATTTTATTTATTTTTGGTTTCCATTCTAATATGTGGTCTTGATTGTTCTTGTTGGATATGACATTTATGAGTTGTGACACGGAAGGAATGAAGGTGTCTTGGATATTAGTGTACAATGTATTCCTTTTAAAAAAAAGTATTGTTGCTTCTAGTCCTCACATGAATGTTTATAGTTTTAAAAATCGAATCGGATGCTTAAATCAATCGAGCTATAAATTGACAATGTGTGTGATTCAGTTGTTTGATCAGTTCAACGATTGTTTTATCGCGAAATAAGTTGAACTATAACTCAAAACCTTGTAGATTCAATGTTTGATTCTGTTTTGAAACATTTAAGATGGAGAAAGTACCAATTTGCAATATTCCACAAAAAACTAAAGTTGGCCTAATTACCTAATATGCACACCTAAAAGGTTATGAAGATTTGAATCATTTTTAAAAGTATATACACTTTTTAGAAAATTTCATTTTCGATGTGTACACATTTTTAAGAATTGACCTTTTTGGATGCATTTATTTATTACTCTAAATGGCAGTAGTTGTACACATAATCATACATATTTTTTTTTTATAGTTTAAGAGCCATTGTATTTCATAAAAGTGAGGATTTGAATGTATGAAAATGAAAATTCCACTCCACGTGATACGAGAAATTCTAATATAATTACAAGACCAAATAAAAAGTGTTTGGTCACACACACATAAAAAAATATTTTTTTAATAATAAAGAGGAAATTGATAAAAAAATAATTAAATATTTTAAAGACTATCTTTTTATGTGTGTGTCCAAATACTATTGATTTGGTCTTGTGACCATGAAAAAATACCTCTTTACATTTGTATGATGTTGATAGGTAGGTAGACACATTAATCTTATTGAATAAAGGAAATAATGAGTTCATGGGTATTATTTATGTAAATACTAACTTAGACTGTTTCAATTTGAGGGAGTGCTATTTAATCATGAATTTTCATTGTCGGTATATAACTTTTTCAATTAAACATTACATTTTTTAGCTGAATAAATATTAATTATATATCTCTGAAAAAAATATTAATTTTATAGTAACCTTTTGAAAACAATTAATTGATACAACTCAAATTAAAAAAGTTTATATAAATGTGTTTATTCCTAAAAAAAAGTGTGTGTCAAGTCCCTACAAATACTGTGAAATTTAGTTTTAGTCACTTCAAAAATAATTTCGGTTTCAATCTTATGTCTTTATTTTTGGTCCCTAATGTCAACTTTTTATTAAAAATACTGACACGGCAAGCAAATGTTTTAAGATATGAATGAAGAGGAGTGCTAGAAAGAGAGTGTTCATAACATTTCTTTTGAATCAATTCACCGTTACCGATATGCCAAGAACTATGAATGGAACTTGGAAGCGAAAGGAATCAACTCTCTTTCTTTTTTTCTTTTCTTTTTTTTTTATAAAAGGGAGGCATTTAGGCCATGTTACAACAAAATGCAATGATCAACATTAGTAAAGATAGAGTGTAACCGTAAATATGAGTTACAAACTCTGCTCTTTAAAATTAGGTCAAATTGAAACTCAACTCTTTAAGACTAGGTCTAATTGAAGACCGAACATACACAACACGATGCTTATTATCTTTAAAGAATCTAGATTTTAGAAAAGAAGATGCCTTATTAGTAGCTATAATACTTTGGATAACAATTTCACTTGCAGAAGTAGGAGAACAACCTTTAACCTTTATGCATAGATATTTCTCAAATATCATTTTGTACATAGATGTGTACAAGTGAACGATGTCTAACTTCTCATCTACCAAAACACTTTTGATCTTTTTTCAATAAAATCCACTAAGACATTTAATAGTATTAATAAAAAAATTATAATTATATTTTTTGAAAAAAGCCAACAATATATACACAAGATGTGCCAAAAATTGAAAAACATTTGCAAAATAAAACCAAAGACCATTATTACCTAAGCACTAGGTAATGCCGAACACATACAAAGGTAGACTCCTAATCAAAAGCAAATAAATAATCAAAAACTCAAGCAAGTAAAGACCATAATCAAAACATTTTACCTTACTTATATTTAATTCATACTCATGCAATAGTATTGTCTGTAAGGAAAAAGTTAAAATATAAATGAACAATTCCGTCCTTGTCTCATTTATGACACAAGTTTTCTGTTAGTCGCTGGTTAATGGAACAACTAATCAAATGTATCCGTTTAACGGTCTAGTTTGATGTGCTACTATTTGTAGTTGAGGAAATTAAATACTATTCAATTACTATATTTTACTTTTTTCTATGAAGCAAGACTCTGGTAACATTTATCTTATCAAATTCTATCTTTTTACTCGGTCTTATCAAATTCTATGAAAACGAGATAAACATGAAAATTTTATATGATAAGATTGAAAGTATATAATATATGGTTCACTTCACTTATTATTTCCCTGTGAAATTGAATTGTTGCTCATCATCACCTGTGCCATACATTTGGTGAACATAGCATCCAGCGTTGGTGAAATAAATATGTACATGTAACTGTAGCATTCACATGAAGGTGTTTTTGGTAGACTAATAAATTTACATGCCCATGTGTCATTTCTCTGGGAACTAGAACGAACGAGTTACATATTTTGGACTCATTGGCCCTGATATGAGATATCATCGTTTGACTAGTTGGACTAGATTTTTTTTTTTTGTGCTAGAGAAAATATTCAAGAGTTGAACACTCAAATTTGCATTAAATTCTGAGTTATATTATACTTACATGAAATATTAATATTTTTTCTATCGCACATTTTACTTACTTTTTCTTCTTTCATTTCTTTTACTTTATTTTTCTCATGTCATCAATAAAAGATAATTTTGCAAAATTATTCGTAATTTCTCTTTTCTATATAAAATTAACTAGATTATTTTCACATATGTATGAAGTGACAAAGTGACATATTATATAAAAAAACAAAGGGAGTATTTAATTATTCAATATGCAAACGAAGAATTGACAACATAACTTGAACTTGATCCATCCATCATATAGATAGGTCATCCCTAAATATTTTGTTGCTGACTCGAGGATTAGTTCCATAACAATTCCAAAGAGTATAAGCTGTGAGAATACTTTGCGGCACACACTAATTATGGTGAATTGATTAGAAACTTTTTATAATCATGCTTTATCAATTGAGATTGCAAATAATATTTCACAAGTTAACGAGGGTAATTTATTTCATAAGTTAATATTATGAAAGTCTTGCATGGACACAAGCATGTGAACACATAATTTGAGCACAATAAAAATGTTTATCATTTTGAACTTGATCCATCCATCATATAGATAGGTCATCCCTAAATGTTTTGTTGCTGACTCGAGGATTAGTTCCATAACAAATCCAAAGAGCATAAGCTGTGAGAATACTTTGCGGCACACACTAATTGTGGTGAATTGATTAGAAACTTTTTATAATCATGCTTTATCAATTGAGATTGCAAATAATATTTCACAAGTTAACAAGGGTAATTTATTTCATAAGTTAATATTATGAAAGTTTTGCATGGACATAAGCATGTGAACACATAATTTGAGCACAATAAAAATGTTTATCATTTAGTTATTTGAAAATACACATTATTTTATTCTTTTCTATTGCTATCTCTTTTCAAGGGTGTGAGTGACCGATCGTGTCTAAACATAACGCCCAAATACTTGTGGGCAAATAAGTATTTTCTGTTAATGTTATAATTTTTTGTTCTAAAGAGTTTTGCAATAAAGCTCACACACAAAACATATGCTTCGTGTTAAAAGGGGTTTTCTTGCGTTCCAATGCTTGTTGAACGTGATTTTTGTGAAGCTCCAATTATCAAAGTGCGAAAACGCACGTCCATGCTGCAAATGCAAACACAAGTCATAAGTGTTGAGAAGTTTGGAAATTATGAATTTGAAATCAAACCTCAACGTATCAAATATTTATGTAATCAATTGATCTGTATTTACTGTACAAATTAATTTTATAATTTAATATCAAGATAATGGAAATATTTGTGTCAATTTCATGTATATGTCGATATGTAACATTTTTATCTTCTTACAGAAAATTAGATTAACTCTAATTTGACCATTTTGGGGAATTAAGGAAGCCTTTGTCTTTCATGGATTCTAGTTTTAAGACAATTGAATCTCAACCACAATAAAAAATATATTTTATTTATCGAAAATAATTTCAATAAATTGAGGGGAAAAAATATCGACCATACATTTTTTTGAGGGGAAAAAATGTCCAAACATAAACTGCAGTAGTAAATCTGTAACTGCAGACAGAATAAATATGATGTGTACCAAAAGTATAGTGGCTGATGAAATGAGTAAAAGTGTGCACGTGACAAGTACTGATTGCTGAAGTTGGCATGTTTTTTGTTAGCCATGGATTACGTCACTCACCAAGATAAGCTCATTATAAATAATCCTAGTAGGAGTATGACTCAGCAAATTGGATCACGGCACACAGGTTTTTTCCTGTTATCTTGGTCAATGCATTGATTTCAATCTTCATATTAGCAATATTAGATATAGGAAAAGGGAGCTTCTACGGTACACTCATAAAGTGAGGTGTACCGGTATTCTCGCTTTATAATTTTATAAACTAACGATCATTTTTCATGTAACAAATAGTTATTTTTCAATATTTATATTTTATAGAACATCATTTCGTAAGAAAAAACATCATTTCATTGTTTATAAGAATCATAGTAATTTTTTTACATATTATCGTAAAAAATAATCAATGTTCTCAATCATGAGTGATAAAAATTAAAAAAAAATTATTATTATTTCGTTGACCCTTTTGATAAATAAGATTTAGTTATTATAATTATAGTGATAAAAAACAATATTTTTCTTCAAAAAACAACTCATTAACTATTAATTTAAAGAGTGAGCGTACCGATACACTCAAATATATTGGGTGTACCATATAATTTGCCATAGGAAAATAGTTTTTGTGAGCATTATCATGTAAGATCTTTTTTTGGTACAACTTCTATACTATTTTATGCTTTAATTATGTGTCAGGCTAACTTATGTTTTAAGAACACGTGTATAGTAATTATTATGATTATTTTTAGTGCGCATTAAAAACACATGTCAGCATTTCCTTTTAATGATTTATAGAGGAAATGTGTTTGCTAGAGGAGGGAATGTTTTCTAGATGAAATGGCAATGACAGGGTTTTAGTTCGACTGTTGTTAATAAAATTAGGTGGGTTCGCTCCCCTCAAAATCATATAAGGTGCAATATAGATATTCCTTTTTCATCTAAAAAAACATCATGGTAGGATTTGGTTTTGTGTAAGAGACGAGTTTGGCTTGTTCGTTGGAGCCAAAACATTGTTACTGGGGATACTAGAGGACTAGCTACTTGCAACAATGGCTTAGATTAAAGAGTTGGCTCCTAATCCTGTGGTTTTCTACGGATTTGAAGAGTGTAGCTGATGCATTCAATTCTATCCGACATGATTTTACTGAATTTGGTGCTATTATTAGAACGTGTTGTTCTCTAGCGGAGTTTAATTGTTTCAACTTTTAAACCCTATGTTGAGTTTTTTAACAGATATGTAAATATGGTTGCTCATAATCTTGTTAATGTAGTAATATATAATAACAATCAATCCACTTAGGTTGGTCTAGTGGTATTGACTTGGAACCTGAGAATGTGCTCCTCCTCAAGATCTCAGGTTCAATTCTCTCTGGTGCCAATTTGAGAGGGTTAATTTAACTTCTTCAAAAAAAATATACAATAACAATCCTGAAGTCTATCATGCCATTACTACATCCATTGATTCTCTTATTTCAATGAAATGAATTAGATTTTTCTTGTAAAAAAATATGTACTCCCTCGAAACTAAATATAAGAAATGAAATTAGATTATTTAGATTTTAATGAAAAGTATATTCTCTTTTATGTACAATGGAGGCAAAGAGTATATTCTTACCGTAATTTTATAAATAGTAAAATGTGGTTTATTTGAAAATATATTTCTTCTTAAACAAAAAATTAATGCAAAATTAATATTTACATTCAAACTGGTGTTTACGCGTGAAAAGTAATAGCACATTAAATAAAGGAACAAGTATGATTGAGTTCAGTTAATATTTGAAACAATGAGACCCGGTTGAGTGTACCTAAAGCCCCAAATTTCAAGGTCCACTTAAAAACGCTCACACCAAGCCCACTAAATTAAAGACTCCTAATTGAATAAAATTATTTGGGGTCAAGCCCACTATAAAATCTTTTTATTTGTGGGCCTAAAAAATCCCCATATTAATTATTTAAAAAAAAAATTTCAGTAAAAAAAAAGTTTTTTTTTTTTTAAAACTTAAAAAAAAAAATTATTGAAATTTCGAGGCCTTGGGGCCTTTTGATTTTTTTACTTGTGGGCATTTTAATCTTATGAATATTCAAGTCTCCTTACTATGTGGGTTGGGGGCAAAACTTCAAGGCCCCATAATATTGACACCTCGAAGTGTACCGTATGAGGCCTATTTTGCTTTGAAAAGACTTACATACGGTACAAAACCATCTAAATGAAAGCGTGTTATAAACACTAAAGTAAGGTCCCATTAGTTTTCTTTAACATTATTAATAAGATTTTTTTTATAAAAATAAACATGTTTTATTTATTTAAAAATTTTAAATGACACTAAATGAATTTGTACTGCTACCAACAATAGATTAGTTCAAATGGTAAGAGATTTGAATCCTTTAAAAAATGGTCACAAGTTTGATTTCCAACTCATGCATATGAAGAAAATTCAGTTTGAAAAAAAGAAGTCAACTTGTGTGTCCACCAAGTTCTCAAATAAAAAAAGATTAATTGCCACGAAGCGACGACGAAAACTCTATCTATAACATGGTAAAAAAAAATGTATTCTTGTTTATCCAATTAAAAATTTAAGTCTAATTGATTAGGTATTATATTAGTTTATGATTTTTTCTATCATGCATAAATTTGCACATGTTAAGAAGTTTAAAATAATTAAAAAAAAGAAAATACCGAAATCTAGAAGAGAGAAACTACAAAGAAAATAAATGATCAATGATGATGGTCATAAATCACCAAGGACTCAAAGTGACAGAGTGTAGGTAGCTTTGTTAGTGAACTCCCAAAATTTGTTGAGATGTCTACTTTTGAGTAAACTGAATGAAGGTGTGTTTTTGTTAAGTAGGGTTGGTAGTTCCAGCTAGACTTTAGGGGTGTGATTTGAAGGTAGTGGTGGGGGTTCAATATACGACATGGCTGCAATATGACATTATTGTATATTTACAGTTAGGAATTTTGTGTCACGCCGGGTTGTGCTGAGAATTTGTGAGGCTCGTATTAAGCGACCTCATTGTTTGTCTCCTAGCTAAAAACCACGTTACATAAAAATTAGGAATATTTGTTTTTTGGGTCATAACAGTCGTTTGATCAAGATTGAATGGTCTAAATTTGGAGCGAATTTGAACTCAATGAACACTATTTGAGCTTTAAATTTTGACTTGGTCTAATATACCTCATGCAAAAAAATTGGCTATAGGCTTGCTTGAAACACAAAATATTGATATTGATAGATTAAACACCTTTATCCAAGTTCAAATGTGATAACTCAAAGTTGTCTGCGAGTTTTAAGTGGTAGTTTGTCACTTCGTATATCGACAAAAAGAAAAACACAATGTGTGGTCTAGTAGATACTCCCTTAAACCTTACTTATGAACAAAGTTATATATCTTCACTCAAATGAAAAAGTTAGTTAAGTTAGCTTAATAATCATGATTTGGATTTGACTCAAAAAACACAATCTTTAATACTATGTATGCATGTCCTGTCCGTATTATTGTCTCCCTAAAAATGCGTTAAATCAGCAAAATGTAACTCGCATATCCATATTTTTCAAAATTGATGATTATGGAAAAATTATTTTCCAGAAATGATATAATCCAAAGAATGATACAAAAATCAGCAAAGCTATTAAATGTGACAGGGGCAGCAGAGGGAGATGGATTGGTGGGCACTGGCACTGAACCAAAGACGTTGGCACCACTTGAGTTTGTCGTGTTCAAGATTGATGAACTTGTACTGCAATTTTATAGTTAATATCATAATTTTTCAGAACTTCCATTTGTGTGGCAAAGGAAAATGAATGAAATTACAAGTAAATATGTATGGAAGATATTCACCTTGTGGATGGATATTGACATGTTCCCGTGCCTACAAAATTTAAACAAGTTAATACGATCATCAAAGTTCTCAACAACCAAAAGTAAAATGAATTTAATAATTACATCCTTGTATAAACCCTTATTCTTAAGAAAATAAAGTTAGTCAAATGATTAGAGAATCCGAATTCGAATCTTAATCCTAACTGAAATAATCCTTGATAAATTTTTTATTACTTTTCGACTAAATCTTGGATTATCAAAACAAGAGGGTTAAGATAAAAAACAATTAGCAGACCCGACTTAATTTTTATATTTTTTATTTTGGCCAAGTAGCCACTAGGCTAAATTCGCACACATTATGTGTGGAGAAGTGGGAAATCCGGAGTTCAAACCCCGGCTCCTACACATGATGTCCCTGGTTACAGGACCTAGACCCGACTTATTTATCTCTGCTTTAAAACATAAATATATTTGATTAAAAAAAGGCATAAATATGTTGTTATCCAAGGATTATATTAGTTATTTATGCATTATTTATGGAGGAAAATAAATGGAATGAAATGAACTGTAATACTTCCAAGACATTTATGACAAAAAAGGGGGGACTTTTGTGAGAATTGAGATGCTGCTACTACCAACAAAGTAGAAAAAGAAAGGAAAAAGCTTGACTTTTGTATCAGGTAGCACTTTAGTAGCTTCCTACATCTCCAAACCACAAAGTCTATTGAAAAATACAAATATATTGAACCCAACAATCACATGTCTTATTACCAACCAAAGGCTGTGTATCTATTTGATTGAGGTTCCGTATAAAATGGACCTGTGAAAAAATTGGTCCATAATGGACCATAAATTTTTACCCTTTGATTGCTTTAACCCCCTCACAATAATACTTTGCACCATCTACATACAATCTTCCCCCACTTACCTTACCTTGTTTTCTTTTCCTCATCCTAAATAAAACAAAAAATTGATTGTTCTCTGCTCTGAACCGAGCAATTATTATGGCCATAGGTCTAACAATTTTCTTCTAAAATTCTTCCTTGTTTCGAGAAACAATGGCAGTTGAAATGGCCATGGTGTTGTAACCAGAACTCTTCAAAGCCATTGCGGCACCGGTGACAAGGACAGCACTACCATTAATAAGATAATAGAGGAACCGAGAGATATGTACATAGTTGCCGATATCAGGTATAGCATCCAAAAGCTAGTGGTTAAACTAAATGTTTGTGTTCAACAACACTATACTTAACAATATATATCTCAGCTACCATTGCTATAACCAAAATCTTACTTTTTCTTGTGATTTCAGTCTACCAAGGGATTAATATTATTTGTTTGTACATAGATATATAATGGAAATTGATATCTAGAATTTAAAAAGAAAAGGAGCAAGGGTTATCCCACTGTATGCAACAACTTCATATCGGAGTGAGAAAGAGAAATAAAAAATTACTTCTAACTGGTAGAACTAATTAAAATATAGTGTGGTGAATGCATGATAGGATCTATAAGCTTGGACAATCCTAAATGGCACCTTGATTTGATACACATTAGAGTTCTCTACTACTTTTCCTAGCTCATTTTTTTGTCCATATATGGAACCTTTTTTTCACATCCCCAAAATCACATTGATATTTTTTATTTATATATAAAAGTCACTTTGAAAAAGCATAATTTTTACTATCTTAGAAGTATACTTTTAGACAAAATCATAGAGTAATTAAGCGTTTATACATATAAGTGCTTATCTATGAGCCATTTTTATAATTAAGCATTTGGTATAACTAAAGGATGCAATTAACATTATTGAAAAGGTTGCAATGAAAATTATAATAGGAAAAGCCTTACTTGGATTAGTGCTAGTGATGACAGCAGTTCCACCAAAATTGCAGCTATTTGGAACAGGATTCTTATGATAATACTTATTAAAGGCATAAGAAGCAAGATCATGAATAGAATTTGGATTGTAACAGCTTCCACCAGGTTGAATTGCTGAACAATCAGTGCCACCATATCCACAAGCATAGTCCAATGCAACTTGTAAACCAATTTGCGACGCACTTGGACTTGCAACACACCAACTTGAACCTGAAGATATTGGAAAAGAATTCACTGTGGTTGGATTGGCATGTGGAAGTGTGGAAGTTGGAGAAACTGTGTCTGGATTGGAATTAGGATTGAAAAATGGATCAGGTGTTGTAATTGTTGGAATGGTAGTAATTGGAGTGGTAATATCCTTTTGGACAGTAGAAAATTTGTCAGTAATAAATTCTTGTTTCACTTCATGTCTTTGTAGTACATTAACATGTCTTTGTGCTTCCTTTTCTGTCCTACTTGAACCTGAATTTGAAATCATATAATTGAATTACTTTGTCTGTTATGTTTCTAAAACATGTGATAATGGATACCAAATATATTGATTTGAGCCTTAAGTGGCATAAAAATGGACAGCTAGATGCAATTTGTACCTTGCATGAAACTCAACTGAATAGAGAAATGATATCTTGAAAAATAAAATTGACATAAAAAATCGACAATACAATCCATGGTTAATGTAGTTTCAATATTTGGTTGATTATGATTAGCATGGTTAATGAATCTAACAAGATGTTGAAATTCATCACATATGTAAACTGTGTTAATCATCTAAATTGTAGTTGAATTTGGATGTCAAATTAACACAGCCCAACTAAAAAAAAACTGTTTTCCTATTCACTAATTATTATATTATGCCTTTAGACCTCACAATCTCTATTGTTTCAAATGTCAACAGTTTTCTATAGAGCATCTTCTGGATTGGACAATAGAGACATGTGGGGTATCCTCTGTACTGAGACCCCTATATAACAGTCAAACCCTTGTATGTTTTCAAGAAACTGCATGTGGAAGTACTGGAGAAAAGGTTGGATTCAACTGCCCAATGTGAAACTCTAGAAAGATGATAATCAAAATAATTGTTCTAATTTCTGTATGCTAAGTATGTCTCTCTCTATCATAATGTGTGTGACTAAACAATAATAGATGAAACAACATTTTGTTGCAATTAAGGAATTTGTTTATTTTCCATTAAAAGAATAAATAAATTTATGGGCACTAAAAATGTATGTGTTGAACTAAAAAAATTACTAAAAGAATAAAACAGTTGAATCCTAGAAGGAAAAGCATCTTGTAGTTTAAGAATTCAAAAGAGTCCAAAAGAATATATTAGTTAAAGATAAAAGAAAATAATTAATGCATGCAGATGATAATAATGAATACAAACAGAAACAATTGAAAACAGAAGAAAATGTGAGATACAAGGACAGTGAATAATATATTATTATATTAACCAGAAGCAACTTTGTAACTCATATCAGAACAGTACTGAAGGAGATAGACCAAATACCATAGAAGTGAAGAAAACAAATCACCTGAGCAAAGGATTTGAGTTAGTAGGAGAAAAACTGCATAGTGATATACACTCCTTTTCATCTTTAATTTTATTGTTCAACTTGTTTTGTAACACTTTCTCCTTCTCTTCTCTTACTTTTTGTTGAATGTTGTGTGGTATAATGATTCAAGTTCAACTAAAAGTGTATGTATATATATATATATATATATATTGGTGGTGGTAGAGTGTGTGTGGGCCTGATAGACAAAGATGATGTGGTGGTGCAGAAGAAAGTTGGAGGGTGAAGGAGCAAAAAGGATGGAAAAGGTGGGGAAGAAAGTTGAGAAGAAAGTAAAGGAAGAATATAGGTTGGGTTTGTGGGCTAGTAAGTGATGATTGTAATCATGGTGCTGCTCATGTATACATTTCCCTTATTTTTTTAGAGTGTTTCTTTTTTCACCCTGATTTTCTCGCAGGCTCTACGCAATTTATTTTATAGAATTTCAATGACATAAACACGCTCTATAAAAATCTCTAAAAACAGGTTAAAATTTTAAAATTCGAATGGGACGCACCAGAAACTTAGAGGGTGGAAAAGTAATTGTCATTTTTCTATTCTTAATTGAGTTATTTACCCACACTCACTAATTAATCTTCTCCTATAAAAGATAATTGTTTCTATTTCTATTCTTGTGTCTTAGTTTTACATTAGTTATGTACTTAGACCACCCACAATAGAACACCTCACTTTGAGTGCTTAAATGAGTCTTCTTTGTCTACATCACTCATTTTACAATAATGTTTAATAAGCAACATTGTTCTCCAATCCAGCACCGCAAAGGAAATTACTAAATATGTCCCACAAATAATTCTATATCACTACATTTCAACCAAATTTTATTTATTTCATTATGATTTATTAAATGGGGTGAAGAGAGAGGGTGCTTCCATAGCCACCCTTCTCTATAGACACCTAAATATTAAACTCCACAATAGAAGTGCCTATTTATTATAATGCTAAATAGATGAAGCACCCACCATTGTGGATGACCTTATGTTCATACGTGGGTGTACATAGTTGATATATTATTGGTTTTTAATGAAGGCGTGATATAATTGAGTTGTTACATGACTGTGACTTCTGGGCACACACAGAAGCAAAAGTGCTAATTACTGGTATTTGAATGTACTATTGTCATATTTTTTCTTGTTCAAAATTTTCACTTTAACTGACTCCATGTCTGTTGCAAAGAACGGTGCATATGATGTTGCATCCCAGCTCATATCTTCTTATGTCACTTTTTCTTCATCGGTGGATAATAAGTCAAACTTTCTTCAACCAAACTAATTGACTAGTGTTAGTTAGTTGGGAGGATCTTAAGTTAAGGTCAAAGTAATTTAGCTGATTAGATGTAACATAAAAAATAGTCTAGTTAGGTTAACAAAAGGATAAACAAGAGAGCAAGAGAGGCCAAATTTATGACAACCAATAATTGACATCCTAAGACTAAAAAACAATACTAGAACACTTATTTATGACTTATCGTTATCTTTTATTTGTCTTTATAATTTAGAATTTTTGCCCTCATGTGAGTAGAGTAGAGGAGATTGTGGCATCACGCATAAGGTTAAAAATAGAAACCAAATTTTGTTTGACTTATTGAAAGATTAGCCTAAAAGGTAACATTTGAAAGCTGCTTCTTCTTCTTCTTCCTTTTCATCCTAATAAAAAGTGATTTTCACAGATCGAGTCAAATGGAATAAACTATAATTTCACAAGGTATCGAATCAAAATTTAAATTTAAACCGAATGCCTTGAGTAAAATTTGTTGTGAGCTAGCCAATTATAGTAGGTGACTAGAGCAATAAGAGTCCGAGTTTATAATGTTGAACTCAAAACCTTATGTAATGATAGTTGATTAGTTTTAACAGCTTGTTAGAGAGAGAATATCAACGAGGGAAATGAGCCTATTATTGTAAAGTGAGAATCAGAAATGATGTAATCAATTTTATTCCACAATCTTTCTCTTTCTCTCCTTTCTAAATTTCCTTTTCTTCTTCTTCCACAAACAACAAAGATGTTTGTGGTGCTGGTTGATTCGGTTTTAAACATAAAAGTCACCCTAACTGCGAGATAAAGAGCTTGTGGTTCGATTAGTTTTCAAAAAATCATCCAAACCAATGCAGTTTGAATTGGTTCGGTTTGTGTATATATTTTTAGACAATTTAATTTTTTGTTTCCAACATTAAAATCAAATTAAAACACAACATATTTTCAAGAATATTTTCAACAATGTTTTATATTTCATCTAACATTACAATTTCATCCAACAACATATACCAAATTAAAAACATGGACAAAACATAATCATATTATGTGAAAAATGTAAAAGACTAATATTTTATCATTCTCTAAAAATTTAAATACTACATGAATACATTTTCGAAATAAAAAACATAGAAGAAAGTTAACATATGCAAAAAATAAGAAAATCAATGAGAAACAAAAAATAAATAAAAAATGATTCTTTATCGTGCTACACTTGACTGGTTACCACTCTCTAACCTCTCATATATCATTAGTGAAGAATTTTAATTATGGCTAATTTTGTGAGTTATTAATTATCGGTGGACCAACCACATGCTGCATTGTATAATTATCGGTATACATTGTATAATGTTCTTAAGCAAATGATAAAATTGGTTTATTTTATGAGTTATTTCATTGTTTGTAGAATATGGTTGGTTGACTAAGCATTATTTTCCTTACTAAAACACTTATTTAAATCGTAATTAGTAGATTAATATATCATAAAGTAAATTGAAAGATTTTGTATTATACAGAAAAGCTAAGCTAAACTAAAAAATGGTCCAAATTTCCATTATCCAGAAACAATGTTAACTCTTTCTTGTTCTGCACTTTCTCAATCACCACCACCTTCCATATCCAAATTCATCTCCAACCACCCATGTCTCACCATGCTCCAAAACCACTGCACCACCATCAACCACTTCCACCAAATCTACCCTCACATCATCAAAACTGGCCTTACCCTCAACCCAATTGCTTCCACACGTGCCCTCACCTTCTGTGCCTCACCATCTGGCAACATCAACTATGCCTACAAACTGTTTGTCAGAATGCCAAACCCAAATCTTTATTCTTGGAACACAATTATCAGAGCTTTTTCTAGGTCCTCAACACCACAATTTGCTATATCACTTTTTGTTGATATGTTGTATTCTCAAATTCATCCTCAATATTTGACTTACCCTTCTGTTTTCAAAGCCTATGCTCAATTGGGTCATGCCCATTATGGAGCTCAGCTTCATGGTAGGGTTGTGAAATTAGGTCTTCAAAATGATCAATTTATTTGTAATACTATTATTTATATGTATGCTAATAGTGGATTAATGAGTGAAGCTAAAAGAGTTTTTGATGGAAAAAAATTGGAACTTTATGATCATGATGCTGTAGCTATTAATTCAATGATTATGGGTTATGCTAAGTGTGGTGAGATTGATGAATCTAGGAAGTTGTTTGATGATATGGCTACAAGAACTTCAGTTAGTTGGAATTCTATGATTAGTGGATATGTTAGGAATGGGAAATTAATGGAGGCATTGGAACTTTTTCACAAGATGCAAGTTGAAGGGGTTGAAGTAAGTGAGTTTACAATGGTGAGTTTGTTAAATGCTTGTGCTCATTTAGGAGCACTTCAACATGGGAAATGGGTTCATGATTATATAAAAAGGAATCATTTTGAATTGAATGTTATTGTTGTTACAGCAATAATTGACATGTATTGTAAGTGTGGGTCTGTTGAAAATGCTATTAAAGTGTTTGAGACATGCCCTAGAAGAGGATTGTCATGTTGGAACTCTATTATAATTGGGCTAGCCATGAATGGTCATGAAAGAGAAGCTTTTGAGTTCTTCTCTAAGCTTGAATCTTCGAAATTGTTAAAGCCAGATTCTGTAAGTTTTATTGGTGTTTTAACTGCTTGTAAACATTTAGGAGAAGTTGATAAAGCAAGGGACTATTTTGAATTGATGATGAATAAGTATGAGATTGAACCATCAATAAAACACTATACTTGTATTGTTGATGTGCTGGGTCAAGCTGGACTCCTAGAGGAAGCAGAGCAACTCATAAAGGGCATGCCTATAAAGCCAGATGCCATTATATGGGGATCTTTGCTTTCATCTTGTAGGAAGCATGGGAATGTACAGATTGCGAGACGAGCTGCGCAAAGGGTTTATGAGTTAAATCCAAGTGATGCTAGTGGTTATGTACTTATGTCTAATGTTCATGCTGCGTCCAACAAATTTGAAGAGGCAATAGAGCAAAGGCTTTTAATGAAGGAAAACTTGACAGAGAAAGAACCGGGTTGTAGTTCAATTGAATTATATGGAGAGGTTCATGAGTTTCTAGCTGGGGGAAGGCTGCATCCTAAAACTCAAGAGATCTACCATTTATTGAACGACTCCAGTTTTCCATTTCAAGATTGATTATCTGTGAAATGATGAACTTGTGAAGTTTTGAAATTAATCTGTATAAAGAAGGAATGGCTTTAATAGAGAAGATTTACAATAGATTAGAGTTACACCATCTAAATATCCATTTCGCTTGTTCATATAGTTACTTAGAAGCATTTGGATTTACTGTAATTTATAGATTTACAGAGAAAAAGAAAGTTTATCTTGTTATTTGAATTTGATGCCATTATCATTGATGACTGAAATATTCCAGTCATCTTGGTAATTTACTTAGAAGACAAATTGCGAAAACTTAAATGTATGTTTTGCTTACTAATAAATGATGTTTTATATTTTACTCATTGCTCTAACATATGGATGCTTACCAATAGGCCCAGTGAAGGAATCTCAGATTCTGTGCTGTATGAATGTTTTGTTTTGTTCGTTTTAACACCAAATGCTCCATATATGATATCTAACTAAGAAAAGTAGACCTTAAGGTTTTTAAAATCATGGCACTTATTAATTTGTTAAATCAATTGATAATAGTAATACAACAGAATAAGGCATAAGCGTATGATCTTGTTTAGCAATGTCAACCTTCTTATACCCTTGCTTGTACAAGAATCTTATGACGCTATAGCTATCCTATAGTGTATTTTGTGGATGTGAGACAACTGCTAATAGTAGACTAAGTTTCAGGTTTTTGACAAGTTTCGCCCCGGTGCCCAAGAGTATATCTCAGGTGGCATTGCACCATTCATGAGGACGTTTTGCGGCACTGCATATAAGTCAGATATATCGAGATGATGTTGTGCACGCCCATTTTGGTAATGCTGATTCTGCATTGCAGCAGCAAGTTCATCGTCTTCCAGTGGCAGACGATCAAAAGTAGCATGCATGAATGATGCAGCCATGATCACAACAGGTCCTGAAGCAATCAAAGCACCAACTACAGCACCTCCAACAACTTGTCCTTGAGCACCTGCTAAATAAATTGTAAGACCAGTAATTCCTGGTGGTGCAGGTGGAGGAAGAATTGACCCCAACAATGAGAGAATCTCGAATCGACCATGAAGGGTCACAATGGCACCAGAAGAAGCTGGTTGGCGCAGCGTTACATTCGTTACACAACCAGTGCCATTAAGTATACAAAGACCACGTTGCTTTCTCCTTGCAAAGTTCAACAAACTCTCGTTCACATCACACCCGGAGCTTACTTCCATAGCATGAGCTTTCAGTGCATTAGCACTGTCTCTGGTGACAATGATTGGTGGCTTAGGCTTGTTTTTTGACCCGGCTGGCCGACCGCGAGGCCGCTTTAAGGTTTCCCCCTCAGCTGCAGAAGAAACTGGTGAAACTGATTTTGGAATTTTAGGAGAGATTAGAGTGACATCAATACCATTACCAGACATATTATTATTCAGGTTACCATTGTCTTGTTCTTGCTTGTGTTCCATTTCACCAAACATAAGATAGTTTTTGGTTAAAGAAGCAGGAAGAAAGAGTAAATCGCTCTCTCCTGTTACAATATTGAAGGTTTAAGTAGTTGCATTATTAGAATAAATATTATAAGAGCCCAAAAGAATGATCACAATTTTAGGATGGAGTTAAGTTATACCAACCACACCATAATTTGCTGTTTTTTGCATTACTCTTCCTAACTCTTACTAACTTTGCCTCATATCAATTACCTTCCCCAGCAGATATCTCATGGTGTATATAATTATTACTATTTTCATTCCATTGTTACCTACCTACCTACACTATCTTACTCATTTTATACAGATACTTGTTCCAACTTCCAAGTGTATCATAACCTGCATTAAAGATGTGAGGAAAAGGTGGATATTTGTTCCAACAATTTGAGGAAGGGGTATGGGGAGACGGAAAATAACATATGTAAAATCTTTATGGATATTTGGATTCAAGCGATTAATCATTATACATGATTATTCTCCGGTGCCAATTTTGATAGACTAGTTTGTTTCTTAAAAAAAATCATTATACTTGATTTATGTTATGGAGCAACTCTTTTTTTATTTTTTATTTTTTAAGAAGGGAGCAACTCTTGTATAGCACACATTGAAAACCAAAACAATAAACGTAAAAAAAAATTAAAAAAATCAAAACAATCTATAAGCCTATGGCCAATGAACATGAGTGCGGAGGAGTATTCGTATAACTAATCTTTGGAAGATGGAACCAGTAGTAAACAATTTTATGGTAACTGATCAGGTGTTTTGGAAAACATAACTCAACAAAATAAGGGTATTTTTGGAACAAAATTAAATTGGTCAAAACTAAGTTCTTTGCTTAAAATTTGGGGAAAATTGTTTTATTTTTATTTTATATAATTTTTTATGATTGAAACAGAAGGAGTAAGTCGCTTTACGATATCAATTGAACATTTTTTTTTATGATTTTGAAACATTAATGTCACATTTCCTATTATACTCTTTAAGTCTTAATTATTTATACTATTTTCTTTCCATTCTATAATTTATTTTTCTCTACCATTTATTAAGAACAACTTTGTAAAACAACTCAATATATTTTTCTCATTCAAAATTAATTACATTTGTTAATATGGGCAAAATGAGATAAACAACTTATAATTTGAGAATCATTACTCAAAAGGTTAAGATCAATTCAAAAGGTAGATAACAATAGGGTCTCATTAACATAAACATTCATCAAAAGGTATAAAATAATAGGTTTTCAATTGCATAAACATTCATCAAAATGACACCAAATCATCAAATTACATCATTTCAAATAATCAAAATAACAATAGCCTAAAAACTCCATATCCAGTGATGGTTGAGCGATGCATATGCTTGTTTTGTGACTTGGTTGCACCTTGCAGTTGTTTGTGAACTGGTTGTTACTGTTTCTGTTTGTAGTTGTTTATGATTTGGAGTTGGTTGAAGCTTGTGAAAAGGTGTTAGCTGGTTGCCTTTGAGCTGTTGTATGTACAGTAGGTTGTGAATTGTTTTCCATTGTTGTGTCTGAGATCCAACAGGTCAACTTTAAGATTCTAAGAAGCCATCAACCTTAGCATTTGCTGCTCTAGACAAGAATTTCATGCAAATAGGTGGTTGCACTCCAGCAAGAGCAAGAAAAGAGCTAGGAAGTGACCAAATTCCATCTCCACAAATCAAACCAGAAGCAACAGCTGCTCCAAATGCATCAGCCTTGGCCCTATCAAGCTTCTGCCAAATAAACAATATCAAGCTTCCAACACACATATCAATAGCAAAGTAGCTTCCAATGTAAAATGGTATCGCCATAGCCATAGGAACAGGAATATACTTGGCGTATTTCTTTCCAACCAAGTCGCGAACAAGATTAATAATTATGGCACCAATGAAAAATATGATGCAAAGTACGAGGCAGTTTTTCGGCAGAGCTGAGAATCCATCCACACCTAGTATTGCCATGTTTCGATAAACGAGTGCATAAGGTGCAGGGTATGCTGAACCAGGTTGACCAAGAGTACCAAAAGCATGGTAGAATAGCCAGAAAACACAAGGCGATACAATACAACCAATAGCAGTTCCAATAACTTGGCTCACAAACATGGATTTCGGCGAAGCCAGTGTCATGTAACCTGTTTTGAAGTCTTGCATGAGATCAGAAGCTGTTGAAACAATGTTCATCATGACACCACATGCTGCTAAACTGGCTAGGATACCGCCGTTGGCTCCTGTCCAAGCACCGATAGTGAAGATGGCTAATTTTCCATAGGTCGATGCAAGGGACCAATCTGTTAGTCCACAACCATAGGCATTGCAAAAGGCTAGTGCGGGTGCAATGATGTAAATGCAAATGATGTGATACCACTTTAGCTGGTGGAAAATGTGGGGGATGGTAATGATTGAGATTATTGCAATTATGACATAGCCTGCGATAGCAAACCAGGAGGGGATTTGATCTTTGAGGAACATCTCCGTTCTGCACTTGTCATCGAATGAAAGTGTAGGTGGGAGAGGAGCATTTGGATCCTCAGACTGTGCTCCTTTGTCTTTTTTCTTCAATTGTTTATACAAACCTAGAAGAGTTGTGCCAAGAACTTTCACAAAGTTGTATAGACCATCACCAAGAATCATTGCTATGCCTATGAAAACCTGTAGTTTAAAGAGAATACAATTAGAAAAATACCAAAAGAATACAACCAACCAGTCACATCGAAAAAAATCTATTGCATCAGAATATGTCCAAATTCCAGTTTTGTACTTGTTTCAATCCAATTAACTATGTTTTACGTTGATATCCAATGAGAAACTACTATTTTTCCATATCAATTTCAAAATATACTTACAAATGTGGAGTATTTGTCGAAATAGTAGATTTTCGCCTACAATTTAAATAAATAAAAAATTGAAATGTAGAAAGACAACATACTCTGTAACCTTGAAGACCATGTAAGCTGCTTTCTTTGAGATCAGCAGGGAACCAATCTCCTTTTTTAGCACCAATGAGAGGCCACATGACACCCCATGAAAGAACTCCACCAATCAACAGCGAAATATTGATTATATATGGACATATCATCCCAACCCCCACATAGGTAGCAGAAAAATCAAAGTAGAACCTGTTATGTACATAAATAAATAATAAATGTTAAATAAAAGAAAAGGAACTAAAATGCATATTAATCTATTTTATCACAGCAATATTATCTAAAAAAGTTGATATCTCATTATGCTATCACCATAATTGAGAACATAGAGGTTTCAGTTGCTTTTATAGTGTATAGTTTATAATCCAAATGCATCCTTTGTTAAATCCTTTTTTAATTCTATCATTAATAAAATAAAGGCGAGTCACTTACTTCCTTTGATAGGCTTCTAGACCAAATGTGGGAAAGTTTGTAAATCCACAAGCATCACCAGCAGTGAAAAACCATTGGAAGAAACCCCACAAGAAGCTAAAGGAGAAGAACTTTCCCAGTGCTTTTACTTGCTTCTTTGCTAGTTTGGCACCTTCTGATGTATGGAAACTGTTGATAAGATGAGCTGTTGCAGTACCACTTGGATATGTCAATCTGAAGTCAACAATCATAATCTGCAACAAGGAACATTAAAACTAAATGTCAATTCAACATGCAATAACCAAAGAACTTGGAGTCATCCCATGTTTTAAAAATTGATTCAAACATCACAGCGGCGAGGTTTCCAAGTCATGTTCAATTGTTTTAAATTGATTGAACCAGGACGAAACCACAATCAAACTGTAGACATTGCTGGTTCAAGATTAAACTAGTTGAACCATCTGACTCAATTTTTAAAATATAGTTATTCATAGAAAAGATGCATGTCATGCAAGCAAATATTCCAATACAAAATTCAAATAAATAAAAAGGCCCATATTTGTAGTGGTGACGGTTACATTTTAAGGTATGACAAAGTCGGCTACGTTATTATTTTTTTCTTCCTATCAATACATTGTTTGATTATTTGATGCAACGAGTTAGTGTACCTTTCTAAGTGGAACCACTGAAAAGAGACCAAGAAAGCTAACAACAAATAGAAATGCAATCATCCATCCTAAATCAAGACTCTTAACATCATTGGCAGTGCCAGCTTCTGGAATTTGTTTTGCAATAGTTGGAGTCATTCCAAACAAGTAGCTACCAAACCCACCTACAAAAGTAAATCATGTGAAAGATTTATCAGCAACAAATAAGTTCATTGTATCAGAACTGCAATTAACTATTAGAGCATAAAACATTTATGTTTATATAGTATTACATGTCATGTTTAAATTACTAATTCTTACACATTTATGATTATGATAGTTAAGAAAATGACTTTTTGCAGTCAGCATTCCTTGTTTAGATAGACTTATTTGATTCTTATCTGTTGATATAAGCACTATATCAGTTGTGAGATTATTTATGACAGCTTATAGAAACAACTTTTGGCTTAATTGAAAATAGTTTGAGTTTATTTTAAATTTTCTTATAGGAATAGCTTGTACATAATCTTTAAAAATAACTTAATCAAAGTTAATCACTTATCATGCTACAAACACTTATTAAGAAATTAACTTATCCTTTAAATAAGTTGACTCCTAATTAAATTAAAAAATATATACTTTTCAACTAGCAACAGGAAGGGTGAAGGGACCACCAACACAAACACAAGGTTTTGTGATGGACTGATGGTCACTATCTTGTTGACTGTGGGACCCACCCCATGATACACTAAACAAGAAAACACATGCAAAGCAATGCAACAAATCCAAAAAACCAGAAACCCATATCAACCCAGTAACCCCAATTCAATTCAATTCAATTCACAAATCAAACATAAAAATCAAATATTTAACACAAAAAAAAGGGCAAGTAGATTAGATTAATTACCACTGAATGCAATTCCACTAGCAGCAACAACACAAGTTTGAATAACAGTATTCTCCTGTCTGGTAAAAGGTTGATTAAGCCAACCAGCTTTCTCAAGCAACTTGGTCCATGTCTTGACAAAGAAGAAACCTAGTAACCCAGCAGAAACATTCAAAGATGGAATAATCCCAGTAGTGAGATTCAGCTTCATCACAATGAACGTGAACATCACTGATAGCACGATACTCACGACTATTGCCCTAACAGTAACCTGTTTACGCCATGAAGGAACAGATTTTCCTTCAAACCCTTTTTCAATGGAAATCTCATCAAGTTGTTCATCGGAGGTTTCGACGTCACGTCGATGAGGTTCTGAAGGCATGTTACGATGAAGTTGAAAGAAAAGTGCGGTTGTGTTGAGTGTTTGGTTTTGATTTTGCGATTATTAGTTAGTGAAGTCGCTCTCGTAATTTGTTTCTTTTATAGTAAAGGGCTTTGGAGAGTTTAGAGAAGGATTTGCTGGAATATAGCAGAGTGTGTTACGCTTAAGTTTGTTACATAATTTAAAATAAAATATCTTAATTAGAGTATTTCTAGGAGTCATTAGTTATTTTGTTCAATTGATATATCTTTTTGTGAATTTAGGATTTGTTAGTTTGTTTCTTATATACTCTCTCCCTCCCCCATTGCCTTTTTCACTTTTATCAAGAAAAAATTGTCAGTGTAATCAATGTGTCTGTTAATATTACAAATTAAAATTATCTTTTGGTTGTATGTGTATAAAATTTGATTTTTCATATTTCAAGATAAGTTAGTAGTATTAATTAGAGGTATGTTTAGAAAAAATAATAATAAATACATCTAGTAATTTAAAAAGAGGTTTACATTTAGGGACAAAAATAACTTCAAATGGTGTTTAGATATAGGACGGAGGGAGTAGTTAATAGCGAAAAGACATGCGCTCACGTGTCCGCCTTTCTCTTCAAGTTATAACAAATCAAACTAACCATGATTATCTATTACAATGACACCAACAATATAACAAAAAAAAATATAATTTAGCGATTTTTTTTTAATAACAACAATCTTTATTATAGAAAAAATTGTTTAAGGGTATAATTGAGATAATGAAAAAGTAAGTAAAAATTTACTCATCTAATTTGTTACAATTTTTAAATGATAAAGGAAAAAAACGGACACGTATATATTCATATCATGTTTGTTACATTTGTTTCAATATTTAAATTTATTCTTATATATTTGTTACATGTGTTATTTGTAGTGAAAATTGAGAGTATTTTTGGAAGAACAAATGCAGCCCAAAAATGTTGAAAAAGATAGTTTTCTTTATGTAGTACTCGCAAAAAGATGGGCACGTTTTTCCGCTCTTTTTATTGCACTGACGTTTGAAAATTATGAACAGTATTTTTTTATGAAATTTTGATTTTGATTAAAACTAAAAATAAAAATAAAAATAAAAATAAATGTTTGTTGCTTTCAAGTTATAAAAAATCAAACTAACCATGATTATCTATTTCAACGACACAGACAATAATACAATATAACAAAAAAATATAATCTAAATTCTTTTTTTAATGACACCAACAAAAAATTTATTATAGAAAAAGTTGTTTAAGGGTATAATTGGAATGATGAAAAAGTAAGTATAAATACACTCATCTAGTTTGTTACATTTTTTAAATGATAAAGGAAAAAAAAAGCAAAAAAGATATATATTCATATCATGTTTGTTACATTTGTTTTAATATTTAAATTTATTCTTATCTATCTGTTACATGTGTTATTTGTTTGAAAATGTTTCAATATGAAAGTTGCTCTAAATAATATAGGTGTGGCATAAATACTTCATTTGATTTTTGTTGTTTTGGCGTTAACCTTTCGGTTTTCATGAAAAACATGATTTGGTAATATGTAGTTCAGTTGTGAGGTAATGATTTTATGGTCAAGAATTGTTTCATCTAAAAATCGAATTGGTTCTTCTAAACAATTCATCCTTGTGAAGTTCGTTAACTATTTGAGCTCAACTAATTTGGTTTCATTTGATTTTGTTTACAAGTTTGGCTTGAAAATAAGTAAAGTTCAGATAAACTTAATAAATATGAAATACATTTAAATGTTTAATCAATATGAAAGGAGTTCAAAACAGGTTATGTTGCAATCTATATTTATGACGATATATAAAAGAAATACTACCCCCGTCTCTAATTATAAGACCTTTTTGAGAAATTTTTTTGTTCCTTTTTATAAGACCCATTTGTAATTATACACAAATTGTAATTATACACAAATTTAATACTACAACCAACTTTCTTATCTCTGTAATTTTTGCAAAAGGCTCCTATATTTAGGGACGGAGGTAGTATGAAATTTTGTGCTTTAATTTTTTTTTATTATTTCATATATATCCTTTAATATAATAAATATTGTAGTTACAATTTGAAGTTAGAAACATCTATTATATCTTTGTTAAAAAAAATAATATTCAATGATCTATAGCAATTGATAAAAATATATAAAAATGAAGTTTTGTTATTCACATTCAAATAATTAAATATAAAAAATGGCATGTCATTAAATAACTAGATTTTCTCAAATAAAATTTATTTGAGCACGACAAATGATAAAATTAAAAGATATTTTTTTTTAATAAGATAAATTAGTCCACTGAAATTGACACCAGAGAGAGTCGAACCCGAGACCTTGAGCACACTCCCAGATCCCAAGTCAATACCACTAGGCAAAAAGAGAAATAATATTTAATGACGTGATTAAATTATTTTTAGTTTAATTTTTTATTCATCTACGTGTGTTTAAATATTTTTGATTGTTGATTGGTTGTGTAACCAAAAAAAATATTTTTGATTTAGGATTGCGCCTAACTAAAAATTTCTCTATGTCTGTTAAAAGAAAATAATTTTATATATTTTTTTTAGAGAAAACGGTATTTATATATCCTCTAAAACATGTAGTTATGTATGTTAGGACATTATAATTCCTGGTTGATGAGACCATGTAATATCCAAAACTATTTATTACTAGATCGATATCTAGAACAATATAAAGAGAATATATGATTTTTTTTATTGAATTTTCCATTATTTCAGTTATATTATTAAATAAATTTTCTTTTAAGAATGCTACATTGTTGGTGTTATTGAAAAAAAATAAGAATTTGCATTACATTTGTTATATTGTTGGAAAAAAATTGTTATTGCAATGTTTTTTGAAAGAAGATTGTTACTATTTAAACTAGCGTTAACCCAGACACTCCATGTCCGTCTGCCCAATCTTCTTATTGCGCTAATGGGTATAAATTACAAATGCTAGTTTTTATGAAGTTTTGATTAAATTATTTTAATTTTGATTAAATTATAGGTATAAATAATATATAT
>Ga0228711_1001792_pt1 | contig 32215 bp, 15 predicted proteins | sample MedpolnodulmetaG_2_FD_177996 | JGI IMG/M metagenome (GOLD analysis project Ga0228711, IMG submission 177996) | Root nodule microbial communities from Medicago polymorpha collected in Santa Monica, California, United States - brown nodules | ecosystem: Host-associated > Plants > Roots > Nodule... | reverse complement strand
CAAATGAAAAAACCAAAAAAAAAAAAAAAACACTTGTGTGATGTTTGCCCCTAATACACAGAAATATGAAACAATATATCATCGAAAAAAATCACAAGACTATTATTTTCAATTAATACATAAAAATTACAGAACAAATATTTCTCAATGATAAATATTAAAAAGAAATACGACACAACTATTAATCACTGGATCCTAAAAAAATAACATGGGAAATTTTTATTTTTTTTAAGAAAAGAGAAAAATATTTGTTATCGGTAAATATTATTATTTTTATGAAACAAAAGTGATGCTAGATGCATTACCCAAATTCATTAAGCAAAAAAAGAAAAAAGAAATGCGAAGAAAGAAAAGGGAAACTAGGTCAACACATTTTTAAAAAGACATAAATCTAAAGTTATGTAAGCCTAACTAATTTCTTATGTAATCTAGGTTGATGCTACTAGGAAGAGAAGGGAACAAACATATAAATAAAAGGCTAAACAAATGTTATCTAACCTCTATGCGCATGAATTACTTTCTATATGAACTAATTGATAAATATTAAGAAAACACTAGACAAATATTAAAAAACACGGAAAAATATTCATAACTCATACATAAAAAAAGTACGGTACAAGTATTTATCACAATTTTTTTATGAAGTTTTTATATAAAAGAAAAAACATGGGACACGTTTTTTTTTGTGGTGGTCAGGACCCCAGACCTTGTATATATTATGCATTGTCCTTACCAACTGAGCTAAGCTCAGGGACAGGACAAGTATTTATTATTGAAACATAAAAAATTACGAGTCAAATATTTTTCATGTTTATAATCAAAGTAAAAATTAAATTAAAAAGAGAATGAAGTAGAAGACGGTGGTTGCTCTCAAAATGGTTCAGTCCAGAAGCAACTTCCTCCTTACTTTTTAAGGGTCGTTCCAATAAAATTGGAGGCTCGGCTCTAATATTTAAAATGGCTCCTAATAAAAATAATTAATGATAATTTAAACAATTACAAATTAACAATAAGGATTATTTTGATTTTAATTTGTTTTGTTGAATTTTTTTTTTGTTGATAGATGTGTGGGTTTGCAATTTACTCTTTATTTTTGTCAAATAATAAGTGTTTGTTTAGCCCTACGTAACAAAAGAAAATATTATATTACATTCCAACAATTATACTTGTACCCCTACAAATAATTGAGGCCCCTATAAATTGGAGGTCCGGCTCCGTAAAACTCCTTGCGCTTGCCAAGGAACGGCCCTGTTTAAATTTCTCCTTGACAAGATTCATGCCTTACTCAACTCTTCAACTTGGGATTTCTCTATCCATCATAACTAACGTGAAGCGAATGCTTGTACGGATCTTCTTGCTGATTGTGGCATGGAAGCTGGCTTGGTGGTTGAGACTTTAGTTCTAGTTTTCCTTATTTAAGCATTTTAACTCATAATGATTATAGGGCATTAGTTATCCACATTTTGTTACTTAGTTGATTAGCCTTCTCATACAATACCTTGTTTCCCCTTAGTTTAGGAATAGAAGGGCTGAAAGGAACCTGTTCACGCTCAACTTTCATATGTTGTTTATATTTCACTAATATTCCACAAGGCATAATCTTTTATCTTTGATTAGAAAGATAAGTGTTTGTGTATAAGTTATTTCAATAATTAAATAATGAATGTGGTTAACCTATTTTCATATATGTTTTCAATTGTTTTCATTGAGTTCTCTCAAATGCTTACCCAAATACTTATGTCATACTCATGGAAATAAGCTCTTTCAAATGCACCTCGTGTGGCATATCTGTGTTTTGCGATGATGACAAACTTAATTGGATGTTATGAAAAGATGAAGGAAAAACTAAACGCATTAATACATGACATTCTTTGATATCAATTATTTTCATTGTCATACAAACAGGCACTTTCTGCATCACAAGTTGATAAAGCAACAACTCTAATTGTTTACCTAAAGCAGATATTCCTGTTATCATACAATAATGCAGTTAGCAGATCAGCACAAATATAATATTAACTTCAGCATCATCTTAATAATTTTAAGCATAGAATAAGTGTGAGACATAGTTGAATAATATATAAATTCAGAGATGAATAGAAGAGAGAAAAGATGACCATGATGTGAATAGAGGTAACCAAGCCTCCAAGAGTAGATGTGATCACCGGCTTTCAATTGTCTCCGATCAATCTTATTGGAAAGCAGTCCCATCTTAAAGTGTGTATGCTTTTGCCAAGGTGAAGAATGAATTGGAAGAAGAAAGGCAAGAAAATGAACAGAATAAATACAATTTCTTTGACTCTAGACCTTCCAGTATTATATTTTTGAGGCAAACAATATGACATTTCCCTAGGCAAGTTTTTGCATTCGTTAATAACCTTTAGTTATTCAAGGTGCATCGAATAGCACTATTAAGTATTTACAACATTGAAGGGAAAGGAACGAGGTATATGTTCCAGAAGACTAATAATAATCCAACCGTTTTTGTGCTATTGCCCTCCCTAGCTGCTAGCATCAGTCAGATACTCCCTCCGGTCTCAAATATAAGAAATTTTTCACTTTTTAGGTTCATTCAATAAATTATGTATGTAGTCTATATTATAGACCATATACATCATTTATTGAATGAACCTAAAAAGTGATAAGTTTCTTACATTTGAGACCGGAGGGAGTACAAAATTAGTATAATAAAATATCAGACTATTATTTTTTTCACCATATCTATTTTTCGCACGTCCTAATTTTTTTACGAAAATGTTCACGTGATTTTCAAATTCTATTATCTGAAATGAGTTTTCCCATGTTTTGTGTGGTAAAATTAGTTTTTCATCAATTCGGATTTTATAATCCAGACATCCCAAAAAAATATGGTGTCTTTCTTGTTTTTTTTTTTCGGATTATAAAATTTGAACACTCCGTAAACACCCCACTTGTGTCAAGAATTTAGGGAAAAAACCAGTTTGGATTATATGATCATAATCGTATTAAATCAAATTTTTAACATGTTTGTAACATGTATATCCTCTTTAAGGACCACACTAATCTTCCTAACCCCATTCTTGTGTTTTCGGTCATTGTTAGTTATTATCGTTGTGTCTCAGTCGAAAATTCGGTTTTCGGGCTACTTGATCATATTGCTCCAAAATTTTCCTAGAAAATCAGGGGGGAAAAATTAAGGATCAAGACTCCCCAAGAAAGGACTTCTTATGGGACTTCACTCTTCAAAATTCAAAATTTCATCGTTTCGACTCATTTTTCATTATTTTTAGTTTTTTTCGTATTCTTGGAAAAATCCGAAAAAAATTTACATTATTTTTATTTGATATTTAGAATTTTTTGTGCTATTTTTATTTTATTTTTATTTCATTTAACATGTTTGATCATTTTTAACTTTGTTTTTTTGGTTATTTTTAAAAGAGAATTTTGATTGCAGCTTATCTGAATTCCTTCTAGTGCTTAAGGTGTGTAGCGCTTTTCACGCTTTCTTAATTGCACAAGAATGAATATAATAGTAAGTCATGGAACTGATATAAGCTTATTTCGAACTTTGTAATCCAAACACATTTGAACCGTGTTCAGATTATAGAATTCGAAACTCCTTGGAGTTGGCAAGGTCCTATCAGACTTTGAACTTTCCTTTGGACGTGAATTTATGGTAGATTACTTGCTAATGAAGAAAGGTCTAAGAGAAAAATGACCACATACTCAGTGGCGGATCTTGAGTAAATTTGTTGGGGGTGTCAAACTTTTATGGAATATATATTAAATGGTTTCAAGTATGATATAACTGGCCAAGTGGTATAGAATGGTTTTAAAGGAAAAGAGGGTGTGGGTTGGAATCCCCTCTAAAACGTTTTTTTAAATACAATATGCAAAAGTAGAAGATTAAATATGTAAAAAGAATATGCAAAAGTAGAAGATTAAATATGTAAAAAGAATCTGGTTGTTATGATACACCTAATATAGTATATAAGGAAACTGTGGGGGATGCCATGGCACCTGCATGCCCCCAAAAAATCCGCCAGTGCACATACTACTAAGGATATCGGTGAGGGAAGTTCAAATCGGTTTACTACTATTTCACATTAGTTGTGAATGCTATTTGGAGAGATAGCAATAAACTTATCTTCTCTCGAAAGACTCATAGAAGATGATCTTTTCTTGAAAATTAATCATCAAGTGCAATGGACTGATAAGGAAACTATGCATGCCCTTAATTTCACAGAGGATAAGAGAAGATAACCGCAGATTGGTTGGTCTTCCCTCCCCGAAAGGCTTTTAAGGTCAATGTGGATGGATCTCACAATCGTATCACTACTCTGCTTGTGGTGGTATCATTTGTTCTAATGGAAATTTTATTCAAGGATTTTTCTGCAACCTATGAGCATGTACTGCTCTCAATCCGAGCTTCATGCTCTCCTTATTTGTAGTAAGTGTACTCGTGAGCTTAATCTTCCTACAATAATTTTTTAAACTGGTTCAGTGGTGGTCACTCAGATGGTTCAGTCCAAAGCGACTTCCTCCTTACTTTTTAAATCTCTCCTTGGCGAGATCCATGCCTTACACAACTCTTCAGCTCTGGCTTTCTCTATCCATCATATCTATCGTGAAGCGAATGCTGGCTTGGTCGTTGAGACTTTTAGTTCTAGTTTTCCTTATTTATGCATTTTAATTCAGAATGATTTTAGCGGCATTAGTTATCCGCATTTTATTTCTTAGTTGATTAATCTTCTCGTTAAAAGAAAATTAGGGTCAGCATATTGACATTTTTTTTAGTTATTTTCATCATCTCACAGATACACTCTCCTTAACAAGTTGAAGAAGCAACTTTTCGGCAAAAAAAAATTTGAAGAAGCAACTCGGCTTGGTTTGCAAAAGATCTTCATGCTTCTATTTTTACAAACTCGTTTCAAAGATGTAATTGTTTGAAAGCCTCTCAATCATGAAACAGATAAATATAAGTTGCATTCATGCAACTGAGAAAGACATACTAGACTTTAAAATATTTGTGATATGAAAGATTATGGTAATCCTTGATGACATTTTAGAAAATGTAAACCAATCCATATTTTGTACAACTCAATTTTAATATTGAACAGCGACAACATTAAAAGCATGGGACTAAAGAAACAATATTCAGGAAATAGTACATAAATACTAACTCATGATGTGCTTGCATCACTGATGTTTGAAATCAAACAGAAAATAATGTGATCATCTATAAACAATTCTCACCGAAACAAGTTTTTATTAATTTTACTGAAATGGCTTTTGAAACCACTCCAAAAACTAAATAAGCGAACTAAGTCGATGTTTTGATATGCATTATGCAAGCGACTATAAGGCTCCAATAAGAGTTCATGACTATTTGTAGATTCAAGCTGACAAGCATTAGCACAACCGCAAATTATAACAAATGCAAAATTATTTGCTTTGAATACAAAGTTAACAAAGGCATTTTTTAGAACTCCAGTCTTCTAGCTTCCATGGTCAACTCGGGTATTTTTTCTACTGGAACTTTAGTTACATCTTTAATTACTTCGTAGCGAAATCCAATATCAGAAACCAATCTTTTAATGCAGTAAGTTCCACAGCCAACCAAAGCCTTACCAAAAAGACTGGAGTTCACAAACCGAAGTGATGAAGAGGCTACTGTACTGGCAGCAGCCAAATAAGATGCTGCTTGTCCACTGCAGCCTTTTGTGGTTGCAAAAAGACCTGTTTTGCAATAAACTGCAAAATCTTCACAGTTATTGTTAGAGATATGGTAGTCACCAAATCCATTTTCAAGAAGATATAAAGCACGGGGAAGGACATCTTCAGGTGGATCCGACGATGCAAGGGTGCAGGTACCTCCTCTAGCTTGGGCTAAAAAATGTAGTTTGGATACACCATACTGAAAGAGGTAGAGTTCACCTCCTGAAAGAAAGCAATCTAAGCAGGATGAGAAGACACCGTGAATCCTTGTTTGCGCGCCATCACGACATCTTTGGCATGGGATGTTGGAATCAACAGAGGGAGCTGAACTAGTAAAGAAACGGTCCAAAACAGTTGATGTTTGTTGTCCTGATCCAATGGTGAAATGGATCACCATTTCATCTCCAACATATATTCCTGTTGTATTACAGAAATGCAGTTAGCAGAACACAAATATGACATTAACTTCAGTATGATCCTTATGCATAGGATAAGTTTGATACATAATAAAATGGTACATAGTTGAATATGAAAATATAAATTGGCAGATGAATATAAGAGAAAAGATTAGACCATGATGTGCATAGAGGTAAGCCTGCCTCCATGAGTAGATGTGATCTCCGGCTTTCAGTTGTTTCCTATCAATCTTATTGGAAAGCACCTCCATCTTAATGTGTTACGACACTATGTGTGTATGCTTTGCCAAGGTGAAGAAGAAAATGGAAGAAGAAAGGAAAGAAAATGAACATATATATAGTGAGTAATTTCTTTGCATCTAGACCTTCCAGTTGTTATAGTAGTATTTTTTAGGCAAAAAATATGACATTTACCGAGATAAGTTGATGCGTTCATTAATAGACTTTAACCATTCAAGGTGCATCGAATAGCAATATTAACAGCAATAAAGGCAAAGAAACGAGGTATGTTCCCGAAGACTATTGAGTATAGTGCAACCATGTTTTTCTGCTATTCCCCTTGCTAGCTGCTAGCATCAGTAGGATAGTATACTCGCCATCCCATGACTCTTCCTTGTTTGGCACTATTCTAGTTATGGTGTTTATGGTTCGGTCTACTTCAATTTTGATGTTAAAAGTCGTGTGAACCGTAACATAAGAAAAAGGTTAAATAGTAAGTAAATAACCCTTCTAAATATACCAACGTTTGATTTTAGTCCCCCTAAAATATTTTTTAGGTATTTGGTCTCTAAAAAAAATTTCAACCATGAAATTAGTTCTTGCTCTACATTAAGTATTACACTATTTTTTTTTAACAACATGGACTAATTTCATGAATAAAAAATAGAGGGACCAAAAGCCTAAGAATATTTTAGGGGGACTAAAATCAAATGTTAGTATATTTATGGGGACCATTTACTTATTTAACCCTGAAAAAATGCGTTTTGATTTGATTCAATTGACTTTTAAAATAAAAATCAAATCAAACCAGTGCGGAATCTAAACAATTTTTTTTATAGGGGGTAAACCGGAAATCGCTAATATTACAGGGGGCTAAACATATATCAACCCTAAAATCAAATTAAAAAGTTAAAAACAATTTATTTGCAACAATGTTTCAAATTTGATCTAACATTACAATTTCATTTTCATCCAACAATATTTCTATCAAACACATACCAAATTAAAAACATGGATAAAAAACAACTTTCTTCGATGAGAAATGCAAAAGATTGAGATATTATCGTTCTCTAAAAGTTCTCATTGAGCTTCTATGATTCAAAATATATATGATTGTACCTTATCAGCAGAATGATGTTCGGTGCGGTGCTTTAGAGCGTTTGTAGGCTCTAGAACGGCATGTGATTTTACCTGCAGACACTTAAGTCAGTAAGGAGCTTAGAATGGGGGGTTATGGTTAGAATGAATTGTACTTCTGACGACTGTGTAAAGCCCCCTAATATAGTGAGGAGGTGCAGGAGTCGTTGTAAGACACGTCGTGGGAGTTGTAATTGTCGAGGCGAGATACTACTCAGACATGTGGGGGAGACGTTCAGTTTGAACTGGTCTCCCGAGGTACTACGAGCACCCCCCCGCGGAATGGGTTGTATAAGGAATGTTTAACCAAAATGCATACTTTGGCTTGTATGATTTGGGCCTTTTGATATGTTTGTTTGGTTCAGAAAAATAGCCCCCAAGTCGTTACTCTTGGATAAGAGTAATGACTTTCAGTGAAATAGTTTGTGCGAGGGAAAACCTTAAGGTCATGAAGAAGGGTGGAGAAGTGTCAAACATGATGATCGCGTGACACTTGTGTTAAAGATGTTGAGAATCTTTAAGATTACGCTTGTTTGGAACTGCTTGTTTTGATGTGCTCGCAAGGAGCCAGCTGTTAATAAAAATGGTTTGTGCTCGCTGGGAGCTTTTGATGCTCACGAACGAGTTGGCTCTAATGGAACTTCTGCAAGGAATCTATGTGATTTGGAGAAATATGTGTGGTAAGTCTTTTAACAAACGCTCGAATAAGCTTTACCTTTACGTTTGTCGGGTTACTCGCCAGTGATGGGACTATTTGATACCCTCGAAGGAGTAGTGGTCGTTGTCCCTCTCATCATTTAATGTGAGTGTGTCAAGGATGAGATTAAGTGGACATGACCTTTGGTTACTGACAGCGACGTGTAAAGGCTAGTAATGTACTTGATTGCTTAGACCCTTGAGTGGTTATGTCAGCGTTGTTTTTCAAGGCCTGATCACAACTGTTGATTTAATCCGACGTTTTGATGTTCGAGGGATTCATTGCGGTTTGTTGGATGAATCGCAAACGTTGATCTGAGCCATTGTTAATAATAGATCTCTAGGTGAAGTGATGTATTGGATCAGCGTTTCAATTACTAAAACATTTTGAGTAGGAGTATAAAAGAGCTTGAGTGAATACTTCTTGCTCGATGTTCAAACATTTCCCTCTTTGTTTCAAGTTCAAGAGTTTCACATGAGTTTATTTCTCCTCTTTAAAATTTCACCGAAGTTTGATTATTTCCCGTTCATCCTTTCACTTCGTATTAAGGTTAGCATTTTCGTATCTTTCTGTTTTATGTTTTAAGTGTATCAACTATCAAACACGTGGTTTTAGGAAAGATGAGAAAGATAGTTGTGGTTTCCACCGTAATAGACGGTGGTTGATGGTAGTTTTTAGTGTTCTTGTGTAGGAAAACCATAGCAAAACTATTAAACTATCGTTTTTGCTTAAAAAAATTCGGTATGAGGTTTTGAACTGCAAGAGTTTTAACCAAGCACCACCATGAGTGGTGGTTGAAACCGCATCAATAGTTTGCCTCTTTGTTTTATTTTTTTTCCTCTTTATATTGATCCGTTCGCAAGGAACATTTAGGCTCTTCATTGCCAAAATCAAATTGATTGGTGAAGGAAATGATGATTTTGAACGTGGAATTCATTCTTCCCCTCTTTCCCTTTTAGATTCGATATGGCCGAGGAACAAAACCAGGTATCTACCGATGAACTAGACGCATCTTGGATAGGGGACGGACCATTGTACATCTAGATACATATAAATGCTCGACCTTGACATAAAGAATAAAGCAATTTGAAAACTACTTCATACATCATCCGAAAGATCTAAAACTCATGCATATAAGGATGCAGAAGCTCCGATGTGCTTCCATCGTTCTGTATATCAAGGAGCTCATTCAAATCAGATATGAGGTCCCATATATTTAGATATTATGTTACTATGACAAGCTAAAATTATTCATTATCAATCTAAGGGGTAAATATATCAACCAAATAGAACATACTTACATCAAGTCACACTGTAAATAAGGGGTTTTCCCCAAACATGATCGGTTAATACTCATCTAACTTACTCACATGTTTGCTACGCGTATGTCAGTACATCGTCTAACTTTGACACTAGAGTGTCTCTTGCAGGCACCCCACACCCCACACCCCTCACCTGTGCTTGAAAAAGAATTGTACAACCACACCTCTTCTTAACAGGTACACCCAACTTGATATAATAAAGCACACTATCATAAAAGGGTGAGTATCTGAAACATCTTGAAAAAAAGTAGGGGGAGGAAACCATCTTCAAAAAAGTAGGTAGAGTAACTTTAGAATTTGATTCACATATTAGTTGGATGTATTTTTATTTTTTTTTGAGAAGTTAATTGGATAGATGTTATTTGAACAACCATTTTTGTGACAACTTATGAGACAATCAAAGATATATAAAAAATGTAGGTATTGACGCGAAAAATAAAAATAGTACAGAGAGAGTAAGAACAAAATGAGAGTATAAGATAATTGTTCCAAAAGTTGTCACAAAATGACTGTATAAATATCATTTCTCTATTAGTTTTGGTTAATCTACTGACATGAAAAAAATTGAGTCATGAACAATAACTTTTTTTTAAAGAGAGCTATGAACAATAACTAACAACTTGACTTTGAGATTGACAATTGTTCGTGTATAAACAAGTGATGTGTACCTCTGAGTAGGAGTTTGTGGTTGTACCTATAAGAATTATGCTTGAAAACTTAGATTTCAGGACACCTTCGATGAATGAAACATATTTGTTAAATTCACATATAACTGAAGTATCAACCAAGACTCCTCGATTTAGGACTCTTGCCCTCGTCCTTATCGTGCTTCGTGTCTCTTAAGGCCTAGGTCGTAGTTTCTATTTTTCTTTGGTTTCCTTTCTTATTAACTAGAAATCAGACATACATTCTCGTATCGTCTATTTGTTTTTTTATTGTATTAAAGCGTATAAATTATGAACATACTTTTTTATAAAACTTTGGTTTTGATTAAAACTATTTTAACTTTGATTAAAATTATATTTATGACTTTTTTTGTCAAAAAAATTATATTTATTATTTTTCAAATCGTAACAAATCATCTTTATCTCTTTTTTTTAGAGGATCTTTATCTTTTTCAAACACCAATATATAACGATACCATAAATCTTTTTCTTTTCCTTAAAAAAAGATCCTTATTTTTATCAACAACATATAAAGCATAAAAAGCCACATCAAAATCACATACAAAGAAGTACAGATATAGAACGAATTAAATAAATAAATGAGAAGGAAATTATTATTTTTGAAAAAATTGACAAAGAAAAATTGCTATTTTTGAAGTGTAAATCTTTTGATTCGTGCCATTGACGTGGGCTTGATTTTTGGAAAATCACGTCAGATTTTGTCTTCTTCCGTTATTTTTCCAATCTTTTTCCCTTTTCTTTCTCTCTTTTTCTTTCACACCACAAAATCAAACGATTAGAAAAAAAAATCTCTTCAAATTTCAATCTCTCTCTTTCTCTCTCCGCCATGGCTTCTCTCCTCCTCCGTCTCCCAATCGCCGCCGTCGCTCTCCTCCTCCTCGCTCTCTCCACCACCACCGTCACCGCTCGTCCTTGCCGCACCTTCATCATCTCCTCCTACTCCATCCGCAACCCATCCTCCCACACCTTCGCTACCATCACCGAGATCCGATCCATCTCCCCTCTCTTCATCAACGACAACAACAAACCCTACGAAATCCTCCTCGATCGCCCTATTCAACACCTAACCCAATCTCAAAGCGCGTCGCATCCACGCGGCCCCTTAGGTTTAGGGTTTTCCACCGACGCTTACGATTTCTCTTCCCTTCGCGACCGCACCAAGGATATCCTCAGCGTCGCTCTCGCCTTACTCTTCGGTGTTGGTTGTGGTGCTCTTACCGCCGCCACCATGTACCTTGTCTGGTCCGTCTTCACCGCTCGTCATGAACTTCGCGCCGCTGCTTACGGTGATTTCTCCGATGATGAGATTGAAAGCCCCAAGAAAATGGGTGGTTATGTCAAGATTCCAGCGACTGAGACGGCTGCTCCTGCTCCTGCAGCACCGGTGAAGGATTCGGTATGAGAATTTTAAGAATCGGATTTTAAGTGGTTTATGTGGATTGTTAATAATCATAGTTGAATTTGAATGTAAAAGAAGAAACACCGAAAGGTGCAAACTCTTGCGCTGTATCAGTAATTGTTTCTCTATTACATGTTTAATTTGGAACTTATCATGTATTTTGCAATATCTTAGGATTATTATTATGATGATGAAAACCCTGTTGATTATGTTGGTTTTCTGTGTTGATTTGTTTCAATGTGGAAGCCTTACTTAAATTATGTTAAACTTGATGATGCAAATGGAAGTAATCGTGATATATATTTATATGGAACAATGGGAGTATTTTGTCATGGCTTGATTTCATCACCGTATTATATTATATATATGCAGCTTTAGGTTCCCATGATTATTTTATTATACAGATGCCAATAATGGGTTTAAAGCACAAATTCTATCAAGTTTGGTTTCGATTGCTTCGAGAGTTAGGGTCTGTTTGTCGCTGTTTTGAAGAACTTGTGAAAACAGTTTTTGACAATTTTCATAAGCTTTTTTCAGCTTATTTTCATAAGTTCTCTAATATAGCTTATAAAAACAGCTTATAGCATAAACAATTTAACTTTATACTATCTTTTGCTCTAAAAATAGTTTATGTAAGCTTATACATAAGTGTTTATCATGGTAAACGTTTGTGCTATAAGCTGTAAACAAGTCGTTTATCTAAATTGGGCCTCAGTGTTACTTATCATGGGTAACATGGTAAGGGTGTTCATAAGTCATAACCCCGCCCAACCAGTTAACTTAACCCGGTTCTAGAGTTTATTCTTAACTTGTTTAACAATAAAATAGGGTTGGAGCATGGTTTATTTTATGATTCAGTTATCAGGTTAATGACAGATTTGGGATAATGTGGGTTACCTGTCCTGTCTCTCGCACACACAACCTAGTATCTGGATGTCCAGTTTCATTTCATTTTTAGTTAAGGCCCTCGCCTCACCCTCCATCTGCTAATTTAAACTCAACCTCCATTTTACATACTAGAGAGGATCCAAAGTGCTTTTGCATATATTGAACTATCTGTTTTTGAATTACTCTCATCCTTTTATTCATTTTGAAACATATTATACACTTAAAATGATATTTTATTTTTCTTTAAGAAGCAATGTTCAAAAACTACGATGGAGTCGAAAGATACTTTTGTGTAAATAGAAACCCTATTGTATACGTAACATTAGTTTATATTTGGTTTCAGTTTGCTGCCATTTTACCAACCTAGTCTTTATTATTTACATATATTCTTTGTTTAATTTTTTTAGTTGTATTGTTGAGTTCAAGTTTAAATATTCCACTCAATCAAAATTGAAGGACTGTGTGAGGAGCACACAATCCATGCTAGTAACAAACGTAATTATAGGCTAAAATGGTTTAGTTCTAACTGCTCTTTATTAAGGCTCTTTGATATATTTTTGTTATAGAATAAAGGTGAAGTTATTGTTCCTTCTCAGTTTTTTCTTTCACCCCTTAGCTTTTATTCCGCACAATAATCTAAGTCCTCTTTGCTGTCAAATCCAGAGAAGTTCCGACATTTAAGTGAATGTTGATGATTGCGTGTAGAAGTTGAACTTGAAAATTAACCCTCTCTAATAGGGTACAATCTATTCTAGTTATGTGAATTTCGTAACATTAACATATAAGTATTATTCTTCTAATATGCTCTTGAATGATGTGGGAAGTTGCTGAAGCCTTAGGCTCAAGAAACATTTGTAGATATGCTATTTTTGGGTTTTCCGCCAGGTTATGAATTAACAGCAAGAATTTAAATTTTATTTGTTTAAGAAGTGGTATTTGGTGTGGAGTCGTTAATTATTGTGAATACAACTGCATTGTGAGGTCTAATGACACTGAGTTAATTTAATAAAATTGTTCCTGTACATTCTCCGGTTGTGCAGCTCTGTAGTCACTTAATAAAATAAGATCTATGTAGTGGCTTAATGTTAACATATGCCCTATGGATTTGTTGTATCATTTTATGCGGGGTCCGGGGTCCACTATTTTTCGCAAGTATGCTACGGTAAAGCGTTCGATAGAAACCTTCTTGTTAGTTGTATCTCCCAAGCAAACCCCTTTTATACGATGCCATTCTAGACGGTTGTTTGAAAAGTGTATTTTCATGTTCATAAGCGCAACAAAGATGATAAAGGTGAAAAAATGGTTGATACTCTATACTACATGCGTTGAGATCGAATTCGATCTTGCATGAGCATTCTCAAGGTAGCAGGACTGGTTGGTAATAGCAGATAGAGATGATAGTGTATTAGCGTTTTAAAGGGTGTGATTCTGAGTTAGTTTCATCATTTATAAGAAGCTGGGGAAAATTTGAAATTCCTACTGTTTTTTTCATCCTATGTATCCCATTTCTCATTAACGTCTAACTGTTCATTAGTATTTTGTCGTGCTTCGTATCTATCTTATTTATGGAAACGAACTTATGTCAATCATTAGCAATAGCTTGATGAATACAATCTGGAATAAAAAAAAAAAATAAAAAATAAAAAAATTTGCCATGGATATAGCAGCTCTAGATAAAAATAAATAATTATTTTAGCGGTTCTCTTGGTGAACTCTACCAATGAGTTTATATAGCTGCTCTAGCTGAAAAATGAGTAATTATATTAGCATGTCTCTTAATGAACTCTACCGATGAATAAAAACAATACAAACTTTGATAATAAAACTAGAAGAAGAGACATTGTTTTTAGGTTTATTAAAACTATCAACTACTAATTTTTAATCAAACTATAAAAGTAATGTTTTCAGCACGTAATTCAGTCATCCAATGGATAGCGCAGCATAACCCAAGAGCTCTCTTCGCATAGGTAAAATGACCATGTTTAACTCTTTGACACATTTCAACGCCTGCTTTGTTTATTGGGGGATGCTAAAGAGTGTCCTTAGAACATTGGTTAAGAGGACAAATTTAGAAATGTTGCATTGGAAAAATGGTGAAAAGTGATAGATGTGACTTTTTATAAGTTAAAAAATTGCTAAATTCAATGCAAAGTTACCATTTTGGATTTCCTTAACTAGTGCCCTTAGGGTCCTGGTTAGCCTAACCCTTGTTTATTTAGGAAAATTGCGTCAATGCATTTGAACACTTTGGTGGAAGTTTTTTTTTCCCACGTTTATCTTACCGACGTTGTGTAAAGGATAAATATCAGAGAATTGTTCGGTGTTCGTGGATTGCTCAAAAGCCCCTTGAATCGAAACCCATGAGTCTGCAAAGTCTATCAAGAATGACCCATGAGCGTTTTTTGTATCAAAGCGTAACAAGCCGGGCAATTCACTAGACATATAGGGTAATTTTCTAAATATAAAGGATACTCATCTGATGAAAAAATAGAAAGAAGACAACTCATTTTTACTACTTTTGGTTTACGTAAAATGTATGAATTTCTACTTTTATCACTAATAAAAATATCTGAAGAACTGTTTTTGTATCTTGTGACCTGTACTCGTTTGAGTCTTACAAATAGAATTTAGTAAGAATCACATGTTAACATTGACAATTCAAACATTATTGTATGTTCACATGAAAATGACGCACGACCCATATTTGTTAGACAAAAAAAACTATTAGATGTCATATCTATGACCTTATCAACCAAGAGTAACGATTTTAAGTTTCACACAAATAGTAGATAGGTTATTTTTTACGGCAAAAAGTTTATAGCATTTCATTAATTCATAAATAATAATGACTCAATTGCACAAAAGAATATAGATGAAAATTAGCTAGACATGTGGCTACTCTTGTATGAACATGAGCAACCCTATAAAACGGAGAAACAGTTTAAAAATGTAATACCACATTCGTAAGACGATCAAATACACAGTTAACTGCATGCATAACTACTCAAAACATGCACATATTACAAACAAAATAGTACTGCTTCCATCCTATATTAAATACAAGTATCATTCGATAGTTTCACATATTAAATTCGTCAATTTTATGTATGTTTCAAAATAACCTTTCAATTAATGTTTCAGAGAGATCATATATCTGGGGATAGCAGCATTTAAGAGATCCCTATAAATGGTTTATAGTTGTGATTTTAATGAGGTAGAAGTTGGATCATTCAAAGAAAGTACTAGAACATAAAGAGCTTTAATATAAAACAGTTTTCTCTAGTTGCCTACTTAGAGTACACAAGTACAAGCAATAAGTTTATCAAATGCTAAGATAGTACTAGTAACTAGTAACATTAATTCTAGCTTTCAGTGCCTCAAGTTCAGATTGACACAAAAGCTTGTCCTAAACTTCTTATCATACATAAATGTATATTTTCTTCTCAATCATGACATAAATAATAAAGATGGCACGTGGAATAGATTAACAGTACTTCCCAAAGAAAATGATTAATAATAATACACAAAGAAATTGTCTTAACCGTGGAACCTGAAGGTTACATTTGGGAATCATCTCGTTCTCAGTAATCAAGTGAGCCAATTGATGGTGGTTGTCCAGAAACAATGTGGTGAGATTCACCAGTGCCATTAAGCCTTTGTCCTGAGCCTAGTCCATGCATTTCTACCGCTTGATCTCCCATCTTCTGAATATCTTCCGGTGAAAGTATTTTGATATACCAAACGTTATTCACGAATGATCTACAAAGGGTCATGCAAAAAATAAAGAAAATGTCAACAGACATCAACCAAAGATAAGAAATTTTAAACGCAAGTTCAGCAAAAGTATTGGTGGAATTGAAACCGATACTTACTCCCACGGATCGTCGCCAAGGAGAAGCACATCATTCTCCCGGTCAACGAACACAAGCTGCCAGCCTGATCTAAGAGGGTCTTCTAACTTCCCCTCAATTCCAAACATTTGACCCAACTCCTCTCGCAGCTCGCGATAGCAGCTGAACCGAGAGATGTCAAGTGAACGCCCAACCGATCCCGATTTGTAAACCTATGAAAAGACAAAATTAAACTACTAAATTCAATCAAAGAACAGACAAAAGCTGTGCGGATTACTTAAGAATCATACCTTTACAAATGTTGGGTTCTGGTTTTGTGGGTCGATTTGCTCTGCATTTTGCAAAAATGAAGATGAATCTTGCATGCAGGCATATAGAGAACCCTGGAATCCAGACTCCCCTAATTGTGTTGATGCACCAGTGTCCGATGTTGAAGCAGTGTAATTCGGGACAGTGGTGGGGAGTAGAAGACCAGATGAATCGATATTGACACCCGAGAGAGTATGATTTTGGGCATCTGAATCACAATGTGGAGGCACTATAGCTGAATCTTTTCCAGAATATTGTGCATGTGACATTGCACTGCCAAAGGCATTGACCTGCATATTTCCATACTTTGGAGTCCATGATTGTTGTGGTAATTGTTCATTCATCAATGACTGACCACTTCTCGTCAGACTCGATAGATTCAAGAGATTGCCAGTTCCTTCAGCGCAAAGCGAACCAAGCATGTTTTGTCCCGAGGGAACTGAAGCAGGAAACTTAATATTTGAATCCAGGAAATCTGGTTTTGAATATGATGGTGACGGCACATTGGATTGTTGTTGTCTCTGATGGAGCTGATCATTTTGAACAAGAAGTGTATCTTGATATGCATGTTGCTGTTGTTGAGCTTGGAGTTCTTGATTATTATTTGGTTTCTGAAGAAGGTGCTGAGACAGGTTTTCTGTAAGTACTTGGGTTTGTTGTGGCTGCATCATATTAGAGGACACCGATTGTTGAATTGATTGTGGCTGGTGAAGTTGCAAAGGTGAATTAGTGTTTCCTGATTGAAGGTAATGGGTAGGCTGTTGTTGAAAATTCACCATTTGTGGCCTCATGAGATACCCACTACCCATGTTCTGCATTCCAGCTGCTGCCAACATGGCTTGGTATTGTTGATTCTGATCATTCCCGAGTAAAGTTGGATCGAGTCTCTGCTGCATCCAGGGCAACATACCAGCACCTTGAAAGTTTAGGGAATTGAGACCTTGGTCTGCAGGTCCACCTCTCATCCACATTAGGGCATTTGTTGCTTCGTCTCTACCATCTGAAACAAGATCCTAGGTAAGTAGAGGATACACAAGAAGACCCTCAAAATAACCAAAGGATTTTTGGAAAGAGGAAAAGACAAGAAACACTAAGACCCCTAAGTGCTGCTTGGATAAACAACTTAATTAAGCACGTATAGCATAAGCATTTATCCTACATGTGCTTATGAATAAGTTATATCTACAACAAAAAAATAAAAGAAGTCAAATTGTTTTCATGTAAGCTACAAGTTGTTTTCATAAGAGCTGTCATGGAGAGCTTGTGGAAATAAGATGAAAATAGTTTATAGACGTGTCAGGAGCTGTTTCCATAAACTCTCCCAAATAGTCTCCCAGGTGTCTATGCCAGTAGATAAACTCAAAAGTCAATCCAAACAAGCCCAAAAATATGGATCAACAATAAAAAAATCATGTCCCTATGTTTTGGACATGAAAAATATGAAAGCTACAAAATCTAAAGGCTATATATACAGACACACACACAAACAGGTACTAATGACTACAAAATTGTCGCCTTATTTCACTTTTTTCCATCTCCATTTAATTAAAAAATTAATTTGCAGTATTCACTAACTTTAACTCTCAATTGCTTTCAATTACACATGTCATAACTCAAAGCACGTGATAGTCAAAGAAAAATTACAGATGGAAATTTGTAAACCATATTACACAGATAAACTGATAAGGAAAAATGTACCAAGCAAAGATGAGGTGCCAGGATGCCATGGACGTTTCAATCTGAGGGGAAACAATGACGGATACATTGGGAATGTTGTTAAAGGCTCAATTTCCCATAATGACACCCGTGGCTGTCTCTCTCCTGCTGTTGATTCATCCCATCCAACCTATTCACAACAGATAAAAAGACTGAGTAAGAGCCATTTTTGAAAATGTCTAATGAAATTTAACTGTGAAAATCACAAAGGACTTATGTGTGATACATGTAACTTTATTTTTTACATAAATATAATGATATTAACAAGAGCCATAATAACATTAATAAGTGAAACCAATATAAAAAAAGCTGTAAAACAATGATATATGCAAGTGTAACTATTTCAAAAACCATTTAGAGATATGGTACAGTTCTTCAATTGTCCTAGGTTGACTTACATTTACAAATAATATAGAACAGGCAAAGTGGCTTTAAATACCAGAGTTTGTAAATATCAAATTGATCCTTACAAACATAATTTCCTGAAAATTTTGCTGGCAAAAAAGGATTCTAGAATTTGAAAAAGGTAATTAGGACGCGAAGGTGGAAATACAAAAATCCTGAAATGACGTTGACTGAAGGCATATGTGTACATTAAACAGAAAGGTTTTAAGGATTAGGTCAATGCTTTCAAGGACAACAAACAAGTAGATACCTATGCATGAAGGTTGAGAATTTGATTGGGAATTAAAAGGAAGGAAAACAAAGACCTCTGAAACGTAAGCATGTAACAAAGCATTAAAATAGAGAAAAACATGGAAAGATATCTAGGAAGACCGCGCTCCTCCTTGGGCACAGTCAACAGAACAAGGCATATAACTAAATAGCAGCACTGAAGTTTACATAATAACAATAGGTATAATATATACTGCTATCTATCTTTCAAACACCTTGCATTGACATCTTTACTTACCTTGACAGAGCGCCAATGAGAATTCGGCCACCGAACAGCATCCAGATCACTTATGCCTGTTATTGTGCCCATGTACCTACAAAATGAAAGTGAGACATGGGTAAGTAAATGAGAAATAGTTTGGTGCAGTACTACAAGATGATAGTATTTTTCCTTCTCTCACATATCAATTGCCGATCACATAAAATAGCGGTTTTTTCAGATTCCGCTATGCTATCGCTGCTATAGCCACTATTTGACAACACTTTATTTTAAATCGCATATCACAGAGCAATAGTGGTTTGTTAAAATTCCGCTATTTGACAGCACTACAGCTGCTTAAAGAAAAATAAGTAGCTTTAGGAGAAATAGTATCTAATGTCTACATGTACCTGCGGACACTTGACTCTTCAGTCTCAAAGAGCATCCTGAAGCGCATACCAACAGAAATACGTGTATGGTACACGGCTTTGATATATTTTGAAAGTGGTATGACAAACTCAGATGGACTAGCCCTGCCCATGATGTAAACTGTCAAAAGAAGCATTGTAATTTCTTATAAAGAACTCATAAATGAAAATTCAGACAACATTAACAACCTTGGATTATAGAAGACAGTAAAACAGCTATTAGTTGCTGAAGCATGAGCAGCGGCTGCAAGAAGTCCAATGTGCATACTGTCACTGGACAGAACAGATGATGGCATTACAGTTTGCGGTCGATTGGCTCGACGTATTCCCAAAAGAAGCTGATTCTTCTCATTCCTAAAAGCAAAAATACATGGGATGAATATAAAAGAATTAATGCCCAGCTCTCAAGGGGAAGAAACGGTAGCCAAAAGAGAAAAAAGAAACAATCACCATATGAAAAGCACGGAATCTCCAGCTACAAGTCTCTTAGCACTGACAAATATGCTCCAGCCTGTTGTAAGAAGGTGTCGTTTAGGCTGTCCTGAAATGACATGCAAGCAACAAAGGCATTAGCAAGAGTAGAAAATACAGCTGAAATTTGTTTATTTGTGGTTATGTATTGGTAGCATAATTAATAATGACTCCAGTACATTTCTCTAAATTAGAAATAGTGCACTTAAAGATGTGTTTCTGTTGTGGCAGAAAGAATGGCTCCGAAACCAAAACATGAATAAGCAAACTTGTAAGATTAACTTAAAACGACAGGTAAATGATATGAAGTTACTACATTTACTAATTTTTCACTTAAAGTAAAACTATGAAATAATGGAAGAAGATTGATGCATAAGCTTCCGTCACACAAATCTCCCTTTCAGCCAACCGTCATGGTCACAATCCATGGTCAGATCACTCAAGTTTTGGATTCATTCAAGCTCCTCATACAAAAAAGATGGCTACTGTTGGGGACAGTTCAGAGTTCGAAGGTTGGTCAATTTTGTTTTTGCTAGTTTATATCAGGATTAGGCATCTAATAATGAAGTTGATGGAGTTTCCATGTACTTACATTGGTGATACTCATGAAAGAACAAAAGAAAAATGCAAGAAAATAGTTAGCAATATATATGTGGAGCATGTACAAACAGGAGTTTCCCAAATCTTGGACACTCGTGATAGGTCACACTATTGATCTGAAATTTAATGTTCACCAACAACAATACCAATCAAAGTCCCTTCTAAAAAAATTAATAAATAATTCCCTTCTCATTATGAAGCCGGCTACATGAGCTGAGCAATTCTATAGTATGACTCAAGTCTAGTGATAGACCATTTACATCTAAATCTCTCAATATTATACCTAATTGTTTTCCTTGGCCGCTCTCTAATTATATGAATTTCATCCATCTAGTATGCCCTATTCATCGGTGTGTATAGGGTCTTCTCCATACATGCCCAAACCATCAAAGAAGAGACTGCTATCATTTTAACAATGGGAGCTAACCTGGCGTTCTCTTTAATGATATTAACCTTTATTCTATTATATCCTGTGCAACAACTTAATCATTATAATGTTCTCATGCATTCAATTTCACAACAATGTAGTTCGCAATCACATGGTTATGCAGTAATTTTTTAACTGAGTTAAACAATTTTACTACACAATACACTAATAACATTCTTTCATTTCATTCGCCCTGCTTCTTGTATCCTATGATTGACATCTTTTATATTTTCGGTTGTTTTGCATTATGGACCCAAGGCGCTTAGCAATACTTTTTGAAAATTTTTAAATAGGTATCCTATTGTTTAAAAATAATGATTCCCAAAAGGCCAAGATCAGAAATGCCGTTTTCATAGAGCTATAGAGACATATTTATAGTTTTTAACCTGTAAGAATTTATTAAAAAGTTTGAAAAAAAATAAAATATATATATAGGGACTTAACAATTAAATTAATCTTTAAGGTACATAAAAACCAGACAGCTCTGACTACTAAAGTGCCTTAGTTTCCTCAAGGTCTTGCACAAAATTCCCCGCCTAAACTGGAGAATCCTAACTTAATCTTTAGTATGGCATATCTACGCACAATCCAGTACTCTAGGTAATTCACAGGTGCCAAAGGCATGCATCTCTAGAGAAAAACGTACTAGCAATATTTTGTTGCATATTTTTAAGACTCTGATATAAATAACAAGATCGTAAGAATGAAGTTAGAGTTGTACCCCGAAAAATATGTCGAAACTTCCATTCAACATCATGGAGATCTCTAGCAATTAGTTCTTGTGCTGGTGGTTGCTGCGAGAAATCCTGTGTAGCCCAAAATTTAAGATAAATGCATCTATAACCATCTAGAATCAAACACAAAGGCAAAATATGAACATTACCAGCGGAGGGAAAACTTTCTCAGCTGCGCGACGAGGAACAGAGAATCCTCCATGTGTGCTGGTGTCACTAGCTGTCAAAGTCTTGCAAAAATAGTTTGAGGGCTGCTTACTTGGAATGCCCAATTCCATAGGAAGAAATGTATCCTTCTGCTCTTCCTACATCCATAGTTACAAACACAAATTTCAGTTCTCCAAATATAAAGAGAAGTTCAGAACACATAATGCAAACAGGTCAAAGAAAGTCACCATACCGGAGTCAACGGCTGTAGTGTCATTTGAGCATACACTTCATCTGTTTCAACATCTGCCTGAAAATCAACAAGCACTCAAGCTCAATGAATTTACTCTGTAGACAAACAAGCATAACTCGATTATCATAAGCGAAAGATATGAATATACTCACATGCATTGTAACATTATGAAGTTGACAAACCAATTGAGGTGGTAAACTAGGGTAATTTGGTATTTGTCCATCGATTTCTCGGTTAGTTGTAGCAGACACCTGGAATCAATCAAAACATGTTCAACTCAATGTCCATCCATTCATAGAATCTATTGAATTGTTTCCAAAACAAATTTGCAAGAAAGGTTTCATTATCTTCCATTGCAAGCAAATTGAAACAATGTAGGGAATGGAAAAGCAAAAACCTGCTCACTATGACCCTGAGGGAAGTAAACCACACGAGTTCCTGCAGTTGGTAGGGACACTAAGGGCCCCGCACATGCATGCCATAGCTCAGAATTCAGACATTTCTTCTCCCCTCCTCCTCCTACCATCATCAAAAAGAGAAAAAGGAAATAAAAAAACTTACAAGGTTGTTTAAACAACATAAAAGGAGTACTATGATAGAGACACACAACATATTTATATACATATGTAAGACTAAAAGCCAAAACAAATACTAAGAAATGTTAATAAAGCAAAAAGAAAGAATTGAAATGGATACCTTCATGTCCCTGCTGACCCAACCCTGATGTTGAAAGCTTCATATCACTCAAGCTTTACCCTTTTCCTTTATATCTTCTTTCTCTTTCATTCAAAGACTCAATAGTACTATAAATTTGGCAATCACAAAAACCCTAACTTAAAACCATAAACTTTCAATTAACTTCAAGCCATTTCAATTCACATTCACCAATCATTTCATCAATCAAAACCAATGCACTACTCTACCACTCCATACTTAAATACTCAAAATCAAACAAACCCAAAATCCAAACAAAACCAAAACATCCCAAAAACAATAATGAAAAAAACAACCCTTTAAGGTAAAACACTAAAAAAACAAAGAAAGTTTTGTTTTTTACTTGAGCTACACAAATTTCAAGCAGAAACTTGATGACCCAGAAACAGCATGACCCAGTTGGACTTAACCTGCACGAGTGACACGTTGTTCAAGATCACCATGAAAAAAAAACCAAAAACAAAGTAAAGGGCCTCTTTTGTGGCCTATCACTATCGATTGAGACCGAGTGAGGAAGTGTTTTACAGTACTCACAGGGAGTGTGATGACAGAAGAGAGAGAAAGTTAGAGAGAGAAAGAGAGAATTAAAGGAAGAGGGTCATTTCTTTTCTTTGCATATATAAGGGGGCCCCGACCAAGCTGGACATGGGTACAGTAGAGAGAGAAAGTGTAAGAGAAAGAGAGAGAAACTAATGTTTGAGAGTTATGGGACGGTAAATATATCTGAACCGTTGGATTATCCGTACGGGGTAATCTTGACTGTTGAAATTGTTTGATGTGACAGCAAGCATGTACCACCATCCTTCACCGGTCACTGTCTCAAGTACGGAGTATTGAGGTGAGAGAAAATTATTACCACCAAATTATATTTTTTTATCTTAATAGAATATAATGCATAGGTCACTATTATATATAGGGCGGGGTTCGAACCCCGAACACCCCACTTATTTATCTTATAAGGTGAATTTTAACCACTAGATTATTTGACCAAAAAATTAAATATATAATGTAGATGGACTAATATATTAAGACTAATACATCGAGTCGAATAGAATCAGAATTATGAGTTAAACTTCAAGACTAATACATGATCTCAAGATATCTAACGTTATGTTTTGTTAACGAGGGTTTCATGACATTTTTTAAGAATTCTAAATTAAGAAATTACTATTTTTAGAAAATGTCAAATATTTTGATTTTCAATTCATTAAATAATTTTTTGTAAAAACTTATTATTCTCTGTATCTCAAATTATATGATGTTTGGTCATTACACAAGTATTAAGGAATTTAATTAATGTTGTATGAAAATAAGATATTATGAGTTGTTTTACAAAATTGTCTTTATTAAATAGTATGAGAAAGATAAATTAAAGAATTGAAAAAAGATATAATAACAAATAGTTAAAGATATAATAGGAAAAAAACATTAATGTTTTATTGGAATTGTAAAGCGAGATAATATGAGACAATTTTTTTCAAAAAGAAATATAATTTAATACGGATGGAGTATTTAAACTCTATAAAGATTAAGTGTTTATACAATTGCACTCTTAAAAAATAAAAACTTTCTCTCTGACCTCTCTCTAGTTTCTCAAACCTTCTTCCACCCTTTAATCCAAATTCCGGCCGACCCTATGTAGCTGTGTTGCGGCGGTGATGCGATGAGACCTCGTCTCCGCACCACGGTCCTCCTCCCCTGGTGGTGCTCTATTTGTGTTCGTTTTGTTTTCACATCTCCTTGTCTTGGTTCTTTTTGGGTCCGGTCCTGTTGTTTCCTGCGCATATCTGCTCCAGATCTAGCGTCATTACATAGGGATGGCAATGGGTACCCATTGGGCAGGGTACCATAATGCCCATCCCCATACCCGCGTTTTATGAAAATCCTCATACCCGAGCCCATACCCTTGTGGGCAGTAAGTTTGGTGCCCGTCCCCTTACCCTATGGGTATCTCAATGCCCGTACCTGCATCCATTACCCGCATTTTCACAACAAAAAGATAATAAATAACAAAAAATATCATAACATAATTAAAATATGATATGAAATTTTCTAAATCAACATATAAAATATTTAGGCATCATATTATTTAGCCAAAAAAAACATCTAAAGTATAAAAAACAAGTGCATATTACAATAAATAACAAAGATTTAGGATTAATTAACTAAATTTAATATAAATAAAATTATTGGTATAGTCTATATATTGTGCGGGCATGGGGCGGGGTGGGCACTAGAGTGTCGTACCCGCACCCATACTCGCTCAAATTTGCGGGCAATAACCCATGCCTAGGCCCATACCCAACAATGCGGGTATTTCCCCGCCCATTGTGGGTATTTTTGCGGGTGCCCATTGGGCTTGGGTCCAATTGTCATCCTATCATTACACCATCTTGTAGCATGTCTTCTTCTCTTTGGTTTGAAGATTTTGTGATGCTCTTGTTGCTTTGGTGACTTCGGCTATGTCACTCCACCTCTACCGATCCATGTGTTGTGGTTCTGGTGGTGATGGGAGGTTGTTCCGGTGGTGTGAATTTGGGTGGTTCTAGGTTGTGTGGTGGTGGATCTGTCACCAATCCGTGTAAAGGAGGTGAGGCTGAGGCAGCGGTGGGGATGTGTGGTGCAGTGGGTGGTCTGTTTTCTGGCGGCTTGATTGGTGGTGGTTTTTGGGTGGAGTGTAGGTGGAGACGGGATGGTTGGTGTGGAAGGGGCGTTGTGTGGTGCCGATATGTGAGATCTGTTTTCAACGGCAGCAGGTGTGGTGGCTCCCCTTTCATTCACGATTAATCCTCCTTCAACAAACTTCCAGATCGTTTGTTGTTGTAAGGATCGTGGTGGTTGTGGTTGTTCACGTTGTTGGCAATGATGATTCAAATTTTGCTTGTTTGGTGGCAGACCCCCCAAGGTCACTGGGGTTGTTTTCTGTTTGTCTGGTGGTGGTGGTGGTGGTGGTGGTTTTGTGTGGGAGATCGTGGGGCTGTCTTGGTGAGGTTTGTATAAGTGGTCAGGGTTGCTTTGGACTCAGATTTGGTGTCGAAAAGGATTGCGGACGTGAGCTACCCAAGGGGGTGGCAGGTGTTGTTTAGGTGAGGAGGAGGGTGTTTGTTGGAGTGATTTCCTTTGGAGACAACCTCTGTTACACGGGTCCATGTTCATCGTCACTATCTATTGTTTTGCGCTTTTTGGGTTGTTTAGGGTGTTTGGAGGGTGGGTGTCCCGTTGTGATGAGCATTTTCCTTTTGATTTGATTGGTTTTGCACATTCACATACCATGTCTTTTGTCCTTCATTTTGTGTGTTGGTTTTTGGTGGGCCGGTTATTTTTACTTCGAGATCAGGAATCGGCGCCTAGCTGCAATACTGTTTGACTTGATATGGTGTTCTCTGGTGTACCGGGGGCGAGGGGTGCCTTGTCGATTTGGTTCTAAAGTATGGTGGGCCGATCACTTTTGATTCGAGATCGGGAGTCAGCTATTTGGCGCAAGTTGGTTTTTGGGCTTTTGTTTTGAGCTCTTTCGGTGGATCGGAGGTTGAGAGGTTGTGGAAGCTGCATGTTCATTCGGTTAAGAGCTTTTCAAATGTGGCTCAGTTTAGGTGTTGAAATCTGAGAGTTTTCTGAGGGGTTTTCTTTGGGGTGGGTATTGACGATGGGTGGTTGTGGATATTGTGTTTACATTGTTTGTTTCTGATAAGGTGTCCGTCTTAGGTGGTGATGTGTTTTGGTGGGTTTATCTTCATGGGCTTTGTTTGGGGGGGTTATGGTGTACCGTTTATATGCGACACCATTGGTATCTTGTTTCGTCCATATCTTGCGTCTTGCGAGGATGGCGTTTAATAATATTTGCTGATTCAAAAAAAAAAAAAGCTCTATAAAGATTATCTCAAATGTATTTGTTAGCATTCCTCTTAACATTATTGTATTTTTAGAACTGGATTCAAACTCAATATCTTTATCTTTCGTTAAGAAGGCTGATTGCCATCTCATAAGAATGGTTTTAAATTTTTTGTTAAACTCAATATCCTTTATATCTAAATGCAAAGATTGATTTCCAATCATGTAAAATTACAATGAATGACGGTTTTTTTTTCTTCAAAAGATTTAACGATGTATGATTGTCATAAAATATTCTATTATGACCATCCCCAATTGTGAGGTCTTCATCATTAAAATTCGGTATCTAATAGGTACCTCTATTAGGAAAAAAATTTAGGGGTCTCTTAAGACACATGGTTTCACTTAAGACTCAATTCTTAAGTGGACCCCACACCATTTTTTAATAAAATAATCATTGCTGGGTTGTTTTTGAAATGTAAATAATAAAGAGTTATTGGTGTGACCTATTTAGATATTGGGTAGTGTTAACTTGTGCCCTTAGAGCACATGTTAAGAAACCTAAAAGAGTAAATATTTTATTAAATTTTGTGCATTCAACTTATTAAAAAACTAAATATTACATGTAATGCACACATTCTAATGAACTATTTCTATATTTGTTTCATTTAATTTGTGTCTTAAGGACACAAGTTAACATTTTCCTTAGATATTTTGTTAGAGAATCTCTATTGAAGTGGTTGAGTAACTATAATGTACTATTGTTAACAAATTATAAATAAAAAATATATGTCTATGTGGAACCCATTTAAGACCTCTAAAATTAAGGATTTTCATCTTGGATACTTTAACATTGAAAATAAAATATCTCCAGAAGAGAGAGGGGTAGGCGCGTGCTTAAGGTATACACAAGTGGGATGAGAAGGATAATAAGCAAGAAGAAAAAGGTGAAAGGAAAGAAGGAAAGATATTGAAATGAATGAATGATTGGTTGTTGGTTCGGCTTATATGTATACCTCAATACCTCCATTCCTATTTGCATCCAAGCATGGAGCAAGGAACACATAAATTAATAAAAAATTGTTTTTCCATTCTCTCTTAATACTGCAGCTTTCTATTTTGTAATAAAAAAATGAGAAAAATCATTGTAAGTATATCTTGATAAGCAAAAACATTATAATACGGAATTGTGATTCAAATTTAAGATTACTCACTTATTCATATAAATGAATAAAATTTTAGGTATGGAATCACTCGATAAAAATATAATAAAATATAGATAAAATTGTACAATTTTTCCTTAATTTAATTTTATGCAATAATTTTGTCATTTATCTTTTTTTTTTGTCTCAATTTACTCTCATGTTATAAAATGTCAATATTATATCATTTTATATGAGATTTTTTTAATGAAGTATGAGTTTTTAGGTTTGTATGACGAAGATCTGGATTTGTTTATGATTTTTTTTTGGCTTTTTTTATGGTTTTCTTTTAGTTTTAAAATTTTTTTTGATAAAAAAGGATAATTATGTTGATATTTTATAACACAAAGAATTAAATCAGGAGAAAAAAGTTACTAAAAATTAAGTTAAGTGACGAATTGTAAAATTTTGTCCAAAATAAAATAAAATAATAAAATTATGCATATTAAAAATATTGAAAACACTACTAATCTAGTATGACACGTTTGAAGAAGAAAACAAAAAATCTGGACCGAAAAATATATATATGTGAAACAAGTGATGAATACTTACTTATTTGTAAAAATAATAGGTTAAATGAGTTTTTGGTTCTAATATTTTTTTAGCAAGTTTTGATACCCAATTGTTTTCTACCGGGACTTTTAATCTCTTTGCATTTAAGTAAAACTTATATATATTATTTGAAACATTGAGTTAGTTTTTGCTGTCATTTTTAATACAATATAGAAATATCTTTCACAATTGTTTAATTTCTTTTAACAGCCACAGTTTTATGACCTTAATCTTTTGTTTTTCTTAGTGATTGGTGACGGTTTGGGTCTTGAAGCCACAATATATTTAGTTATCAAAACTTCCACATGTTAGAACTATTGTTCGTCCTCTAACAGTTAGCTTAAATAGAAAAGATTTTTAAGACGAACATTGCATAAAGACAAAAGAATAGAGATTCAATTGCATGTATAGTCATTGTGAAGGTTCAACAATCAAGGGGTAATTATCTTAAAATTCAAATTAGAATCTTATGATCCTTTAAGTTACATGTTCTCAAAAGCGTAACGAAAATTCGTATTTTATTTAAAGATGAGACCTTTTTCTTAGTGCATTGCTTCATTTTCTTGGATGCAAAGCTCATAGCTTGTCTTTACTTCCTTTATGCATGATGAAGCTTTGGCATGAAATGTGTATGGATGTGGCATGCAATTTTTTTAAGGTTTGAGGGGCTAATTTTTTGTTATCATTGTAGCCTAGGGTTATGGTTATGGTTGGTTGCAACCCTCTCTGAATTTGGTATGTGATAAAATTTTGGGAAGGGTTGTGAGTTTTTGTGTCATTACGACCATAGCCTAGGGTCACAGTTGGGCGTAATGATTTTTGTTGTTTGTATTGGTCTTAATTCTTTTGGGGTTTTGGTATTTTGACCTTAATTTTTTAAGCTTTCCTTTTTGTTATTACCTTCGTGACAATTTCAAAGACTAAAAAATAGATTTATTAGCAAATAAAAAGTATGGGTTGTCTCCCATAAAGCACGTGTTTAAGGTCTTGAACTTGACCTTTGTTTCAGGTATGGTGGAAGTATAAGAAATGGAATTTGGTACCATTCACTCCTTCCCTAATTATTGTTTTATGTTTTTTTTTAGTATAAGTTGTGAAGGTTGTTCCATTGTTATGGTAGGAGGATGACTACATTATGTTTTTTTTCTTTCTCGTGTCATACTTCAACCATATTATCTCCATATCTAAGGGTCACATACTTCAACCACGGTAGCTAGAAATTGTCTACCAAAGACTATGAGGATGTCATTATCTTCCTTTTAGCATTCTTTAAATCTTCTCTTAAGATGATCACATTGTCATGTTTTCTTGAGGTTTGTTTATAGGTACTACGTGCCTTAGAAGTAATTTGACTGAAGGTTTGGAATTTAGCAAATTTTATTATTTTTGAAGAAATCGCGAAAATTTACTCATCGTTTAATTTTCAAATAAACTCGAAATTCACAGCCGAGATTTTCTATAATTATTTTTTATGGATCAGTGAAGTTAAATCATCTTATTCTCAGTGAGATAATAATTATTTAACATAGATAATGATTTAATCGTTGGAAATATCATCATTATTTATTTAAACTTTTTGTTGTCTCTGGAATGAGTAAATCGTCAGCAAACAAGTTTTACACTTAGGAATTGTATGAATCAACAAACTAGAAGTGACATATAGATAAGAATTGTATGAATAAAATTTATGTATGGAGGATTATATGCATGCATAAAGGCAATTGTGGTTCATGCAAATAGACCAAGTGTCGCTCATTGCTTCTATCAACTTCCCCTTGCTTCACATGCAACAAGTAAGGTGTCATTGATGTAATAATGCAAGGAGTCTCCTTATGGATCAAGAATTGTTTAAAGCATAGAAGTTGCTAGAATTTAGTGAGATTTCACACGAACGTAATGTTGTTTTTCAATGCATCGTAAGGTAGCTAGTAATTTTTTTAGTATATATACAACCAATGGTGGATTTGAAAGAGAAAAAAATCCTTCATTTTCTCTTTAATACACGAGCTTATCTCTCTCATTCGAATTCACTTGAATTTTAATTCTCCTCAATTTCTATAAACAAAAAAACCACATAGTTTTGGTGAAGTTCTCCAAAGTCCTTCATCTCTATCTTCTTGCATGTCCATGATCCATCACCCAAATCAACAATCTTTCTTCATCAATATCACTTCATTCAACCTCATAAATTTATTGAACCTATTTTGATCTCAAGAAAAATCTTTCTCCTCCCTTTCAAAGTAGAGGTGTAGGCCTCGTGGTGTTAGAAGAGTAAGAATTTCAACCTTTTCTTCATAAAATTGAAGATCAAACCATGCATGCGTGTTTTAAGTTCTTGCAATTGAATTGAAGAGTTGTTTTGGAACTTAGCATATGATTCTTGAAGAAGGTTGATTCTTTCATGAAGTTTAAGAACTTTACATGTTGATGTTGATCATAGTCTTATCAAAATATTTTTGAAAAAACCCATCTATCTTGATGAAAAATATTTTTTTTTAGATGCAAGTTGAATTTAAGTCCTTGCATGTATGACATAACATTGAGGCTATAAAACTCACTAGAAAAGACACCAATGTAAGAATTATATGAGTCACATACATATAAGGAGGATTACATGCATAAAGTAAAGTGTAGTTCATGCAAATAGGTCTTCTAGTGTCACTTGTTACTTCTATGAAACTTCCATTTGCATCACATGCAACAAGTAAAATGTCATTCATGCAATAAAGCAAAGTGTCATCTCATGCATCAAGAAAGGTTTAAAGGATTGAAGTGGCTAGAATTTAGTCGAATTTAACATAAACATAATGATATTTTTAAAGGACATTAAGGTAGCTAGTAATTGTGTTTGTAAATCCTATCAATGGTGTTTTTGGAATGATTTTTCCTTCATTTTCCCTTTAATAGACAGGCCAGTCTCTCACTTTCTCATTTCTCATTCAACACCTTAAATTTAAATTCTTCTCGTTATTTGTAAATAGAAAACACTGAGTGTTGGTCAAGTTCTTCAAAAACCTATATCTTCATATTCTTGCATGTCCATGGTCCATCACCCAATTCAACAAACTTACTACATTAATCTCACTCATCTCAACCCCATATGTCCATTGAACTTATTCTCTTCTCAAGAAAATTCTCCCTCCTCATTTTCCTTGTAGAGGTTGAAATCTCGTGGTGTTAGATGGGTACAAATTTCAATTCTTTCTTCAAAAAGCTTGAAGATCAAACCATGCATGTAACTTTTTAGGAGTAATTTTGTAAATTTGTATATGACTCTTGAAAAGGGTTGATTTTTTGTTTGCATGAAGTTTTAGACCTTTGAATGTTAATTTTGGGGATTGATGTTAATCCTAACAAAGTCTTTTTGAAAAAGATTCATCTATCTTCATGAAATATATATTTCCCTTGGTTACATGTTGAATTTTCCTTACAATTATGATATAAAATCTTGTTTGTCATTTTTGAATTTGGATGATGGAATTTTCATTATGTTCTTCAGAAAGATTTGATTTTTAAGTCGTGTGTGGTTTTTTGACCCTTTATTGTACATAATTTTTTTTTCATTTTATCATCTTTTCATACTAGAAAAAAAAATTGATTTTTAAGTTGTAGAGATTTAGTTTTGTGTGTTACCATGGAATAGAT
>Ga0228711_1001791_pt1 | contig 32218 bp, 30 predicted proteins | sample MedpolnodulmetaG_2_FD_177996 | JGI IMG/M metagenome (GOLD analysis project Ga0228711, IMG submission 177996) | Root nodule microbial communities from Medicago polymorpha collected in Santa Monica, California, United States - brown nodules | ecosystem: Host-associated > Plants > Roots > Nodule... | reverse complement strand
ATATATTTATTTGCAATTGAAGTAAAATAGCTCAAAAAAAGGAAATAATATTTAAATAAAACTAAATCAAATCTAGATATAATAAACTCAAATAACATATTAAAAATACTAATTTATCGACTCATCAGGAGGAACCAGAAAGCACGTAAGGTGGAGGAGATTACTAAGATGGGGAAGGACGAGGGAGTAGGGAGGAAGGCGAGGGAGGGAGCGGTGGTTGTGAAGGTTGTAGCTAAGTATCTTCCACGATCATTTGAGGAGGAGACAATGGTGAAACCAAGGGTTGCTGATCCCAAAACAGTACCGGAGGTAAATTCACGTTTCATACCTACTTACAGATCAAAAGAAGCAGACCTAGAATGGGCAAAAGCTGGTATGGTAGCCTCGGTATTTACAGGGGACTCCATGTTGGCCTTACAACAAAGAATTGAGGACGCGGGGTTTCTGTATGTAGTTGTTACTCCTTTGGGCGGGGATAAAGTATTTTTACATAGCACCGGTGGGGAGGACATTTAGGAAGTATTTAATGAAGCCATTCATTTTTTTTTTGGAATGCTATTTAATAGTATACATAGGTGGTCGGCAACGGATGTCAAGTATGAACGGGGGGCCTGGTTACGAGTGTATGGTATTCGCGCTCACGCTTGGAACGATGATTTTTTCAGGCTTTGTGTAACGAATAGTGGCAGATTTGTTCGTGTCGATGATTGTACTTTGGAAAAGACTCGGTTGGATTTTGCACGTATTTTGATTTCTACGCCAAATATAGAAATTGTGAATACGACTGTAGAACTTTCTATAGACGGTTGTGTGTACGTAATTAAGTTGGTGGAGGAGTGGGGGTGTCATTTTCGGGAGGAGGCTTTCTTGACAAAGGTGGAGCCAGAGACTATGCCGGAAACGTTACCGCATTTTAATAATGTTCCCGGATTGGAGGAGGTTCAAGGGGGGTGGGAGTTAGATGACTTGGTGGAAGATTTGCAGAAAGAATGGAGTCAACACGAAAGTAAGTAGAACGGGAAACATAATTTGGTGGAAGAGAGTTCAGCGGTGTCTAAGCAAGAAAACAGTAAAAATACGCAGCCTATATTTACTTCGGTCTTGGAACCAGTATTATGTCCGGTTGATAGTAACGAAGCAACAACGCAGCAAGGTTCAAAAATTAAGCCGTCGGTTTCTTCTCAACGGACAAACCACTTTGGTCCGTGGAGCCTTGACTGGTTATCGCAAGTGCCCGTCCATGAAGGTGGAAAAGTATTCACGGTTGGGACATCTGTTGGTGCCGCTCAGCCTTCAATTTCAAAGGAAATAATTGAACAGCCTTTGGTATGGAAGCAGTCATTAAAGAAGAGAACAACAGGTAGTTTCAAGCATTCGATGGGTTTTATGAAGAGAGTTGCAAGGATGCCTTCAGCTGATCGTAAAGAAATATTGAAAGTGTTGAAAAAGCAAGACCATAAACGGAAGTCAAGCAAGGTTTCCCAAACTTTTAAGGGCAAGGCAGCCAACATTTCTACTTCAGAACCTTCTAAAAATTCTTCTTCAACGGTTAATAACGACTGGGCAAATTGGGTTTTGGCTCATGGTAATCCAGAGGGGGTGGCGAAGGATGTTAAAGATATAGGAAAGGTTATAGGTGTGAGTTTTAAGGGTGATCCCAATAATAGTTTTAACTTACTGACGCGGGCGAGGAGAAGAGAGTGGCGTGCAGCAAGGGGTACAGAAGTTACTGGTGAGGGAGTAGGAGGTCTTTTGAGTGAAGGTGGTGGGTGTTAAGGGTGTAGGTGAGGTGGGAGATGGGGGGGGTGTGTGGGAATGAAGGTTATTTCTTATAATGTGAGGGGGTTAGGAGGTGGTGAGAAGAGGGTGGAGGTTCGACGGTTAGTTCATGAGAAGAATCCCTTCGTGTTATGCATCCAGGAATCGAAGATGAGTTTTGTTGACGACTTCTTGATTAAATCTATTTGGGGACTTACACCTTGTGGCTATTCTTATCAACCATCTGTTGGGGCGTCTGGTGGCTTAATTACGGTGTGGGATAGTTCTCTTATCGATGTCTGGTCTTCCACGAGTTTTGGTCATGTCCTGGTTATTACTAGTAGGGTTATTGTCACAGGGGAGGATATTGTTATAATTAATGTGTATGCGCCTTGTGAAATGGAGGCTAAAAAGAATTAATGTGTATACTAGTAAGACTAATTTATGTTTATGTTTATGTGGGGACTTTAATTCGATTCGTGACATTGAGGAAAGAAAAGGAAGGAGCACGGTGTTCAAACAGGTGGATACAGACATTTTTAATAAATTCATTGCTGATAGCTTTTTGATTGATTTGCCTATATGTGGTCGGTTGTTTACTTGGTATCGCGGTGATGGTGTATCGATGAGTAGACTGGATCGGTTTTTGTTGTCTGAAAAGTGGTGTGCGGTGTGGCCTAATAGTATTCAAGTTGCTTATCAACGGGGTCTCTCCGACCATGTTCCTTTGATGCTACATATTGATGAAGCCAATTGGGGACCTCGCCTGTTGAGGATGCTCAAATGTTGGTCAGATTATCCGGGATATGCTAATTTTGTTCGTGAACAATGGACTTCCTTTCAAGTGCAAGGGTGGGGCATTTATGTGTTGCGCCAAAAGCTTAAAATGATAAAAAATAGTTTAAAAGAGTGGCATAGACAGCATTCTCAGAACTTGGAAGGAAAGATTCTAAAGGAGAGGTGGTGCCTCTTAGTGATGTTGAGGTGGAGGAGCTCCATGATTTGTCGGCTAATTTGCATTCCATGGCTCGGATATCTAATAGTATTAATTGGCAAAAGGCTAGATTGAACTGGTTACAGGAAGGTGACGTGAATTCTAAATTTTTCCACGATGTTATGTCTAATCGTCGTTGCCGTAACACTATTAACTTGGTAAACGTTTATGGAGTTGGTGTTGAAGGAGTTCAGAACATCCGTATGGCAGTCTTTAACCATTTTTCTAGCCACTTTAAATCAAGAGGTGTTGATCGGCTGAGTGTGGGAAGCATCCCTTTCCGCAAATTATCTTTCAGTGAGGGGGACAACTTAACTAAACCGTTCTCGATGGAAGAAGTGAAACAAGCTGTGTGGGACTGCGATAGTTTCAAAAGTCCAGGTCCGGATGGCATCAATTTTGGATTTTTAAAAGAGTTTTGGGACTTGATAAAGGATGATTTCATGTGGTTTATGGTGAAATTTCATCGTAACGGAAAACTGACTAAAGGTGTTAACTCTACATTTATAGCTTTGATTCCAAAGGTAAATAGTCCGTAAAGGCTTAATGACTTCCGTCCTATATCTTTGGTGGGCTGTATATATAAGGTGCTAGCGAAGGTTCTAGCTAATTGACTTCGAGGTGTTATGGGTAGTGTCATTTCAGATTCCCAATTAGCTTTTGTCAAAGGAAAGCAAATTTTAGATGGTACTTTGATTGCCAATGAGGTAGTTGATGAAGCAAAACGTTTGAATAAGGAAGTGTTACTATTCAAAGTTGACTTCGAAAAGGCTTATGATTCGATCGAATTACTTTATCTAGATACAGTGATGGCGCAGATGAATTTCCCAACTCTTTGGCGTAAGTGGATATCAGAATGTGTGGGTACTACGATGGCTTCAGTCCTTGTAAATGGTAGTCCGACTAAAGAGTTTCACTTGGAGAGGGGCCTTCGACAAGGGGACCATCCTTCCCCGTTTCTTTTCTTGTTAGCTGCAGAGGGGTTTAATGTCTTGATGAACTCTCTGGTGACGGCGAATTTGTTCAATGGCTACGATGTCGGAAGCACGGGTGAGGTTAAATTAACTCACTTACAGTTTGCAGATGACACTCTAATAATTGGCAAAAAGAGTTGGTTGAATGTCAGATCTATGCGGGCGGTGTTATTATTATTTGAGGAGATTTCAGGCTTAAAGGTGAATTTCAATAAGAGTATGCTGACAGGTGTTAACATATATGATACTTGGTTAGCGGAGGCGGCGTCAGTGATGCATTGTAGAAGGGGTTTCATTCCTTTTGTTTATCTGGGGTTACCTATTGGTGGGAATTTGCGAAAATTGAGTTTTTGGAAACCGGTGGTTGACAGTATTATGGCTCACCTGTCCTTGTGGAATAATAAATTTTTGTCTTATGGTGGTCGTTTGATATTACTGAAATCTGTCATGTCTTCGCTCCCAGTTTACTTTCTTTCCTTCTTCAGGGCTCCCACATGTATAATCTCTTTTATAGAATCTATTTTTAAAAGATTTTTTTGGGGGGGTGGTGAGGATAATAGAAAAATTGCTTGGATAAAATAGGATTTTATTTGTGTCCCAAAGGAGGATGGAGGGTTGGGGGTTAGGAGGTTGGATGCTTTCAATCTATCTTTGTTAGGGAAACGGTGTTGGAGGATGTTGTTAGATAAGGAGGGCCTTTGGTACAGAGTTTTAAAGGTCCGATATGGTGAGGTAGGGAGGCGGCTGCAGGAGGGTGGGAGAAGTGGGTCCTCGTGGTGGAATAACCTGTGTCATATCCGTAGTGGGGTGGGCGAGGGAGTGGATAACCGGTTTGATGAGAACACTCGTCGTGTAGTTGGTGACGGACATAATACTTTATTCTGGTTTGATAACTGGGTTGGGGAAAGGCCTTTATGCCTTCAATTTCCTCGGCTCTTTAATCTTGCAGTGAATAAGGAGTGTTTGGTGGAGGAGATGGCGAGATGGGGTTGGAAGGACGGAGGGAGGGCGTGGGTGTGGAGACGACGCCTATTTGCATGGGAGGAGGAGAATGTGAGGGAGTGCACTTTATTATCACATAACATTGTTTTGTAGGATAATGTTTATGATACTTGAGATGGCGTTTAGATCATGTTCATGGATATACAGTCCGTGAAGCATACCGTCTGTTCACTTCCAACGAGCAAGTAGATAGAAGTATGGTCACTGATGTTTGGCACAGATACATTCAGACAAAAGTATCCCTGCTTGTGTGGCGCTTGCTTCGCAACCGTCTTCCCACGAAGGATAATCTGTTGCGGCGAAGAGTTGTTCAGGATGAGGATATTGTGTGCCTATGGTTGCGGTGAATCCATGTCAGCTAATCATCTATTTTTAGAGTGCGACGTACCCAATACGGTTTGGTTACATGTGCGTCATTGGATAGGTATACCGACGGTGTTTCCTTGTCAGGTGATGGAGCATCATTCTCAATTCACGTTATTAGCCGGTATTCCTCGAAGCTCTCAGTGTGTCTTCAAAGTTATTTGGTTTGCTTGTGTTTGGGTGATTTGGAAGGACCGTAATGATCGTGTCTTCAAAAATACGGGTTCACATTCTTCCGTCCTCATAGAGAAAATCAAATTGCATTCTTTTTTATGGCTGAAAGCTAAATGGCCGTCATTTCATTTATGTTGTGATGATTGGTGGCAACGCCCGCTTCATTGTATGAGTGTCCGCTTGTAATTATACTGCATCCTGGTGTAGACTTTTGAGTGTTGTTTTTCCTTAGTACACCTTGTGCGGGGAATTGCAATGTCTTTGTTAATATATATCATTTTGATTTGTTCAAAAAAAAAAAGATACAAGTACTTTTATGTCATTTTATATTTATCACTCATTTCAAAAGCTAATTTTACCAAACACTTTTAATTTCAAACAGCTAGCTTTTCAGCTATAAGCTTTCGGTTATCAGTCATCAGCTATAAGCTAGCTTTTCAGCTATCAGCTAGCTTATAGCTTATTTTTACCAAACAGAGCCTTAAGCAAAATTGTTTCCATGGTCGCTTAATTTAATTTCAGATAATTTTCGGTCTTTCATCTCTTTTTTTCTTCCGATTAGGTCATTCACATTTAAAATTCTTCAAACTGTTATCCTTCCTTCTTTATATAGAATTTCTTAGGAAATCCATAAACATTGTTCAAAGAAACTTACATCTTCTTATACCCACATGTTGATAAAATTATGAATATGTTAGATCCACGCTAGTTGATGGAGATAAATGTGAATGCAAAGGCATCCATGCACACGGTTACCTGTATTGCATCTGTTGGTTTGTAAAATAACTTAAATAAAAGTGTGATGTACGAGTAATATTTTAGGAAAATGTTGTGTTACACCACATCTAGGTGTATTCATCTTGAAATAAAGAGGGGAAAAATGAGTGTTGTGATAAACGTGATATATTTAATGTGAAAAGAAGAGAAAAGTAAAGAAAAAGTGTGGTGTTGAATGAATATATAAAATTAAAAAGTGTCTATTTATCATTGTTGAAAGAAAATACTACTGTGCTCGTGCTCGTTTCATATCTCTCCGGATACCTATCAATCAATTTTTCTTTTAACAAATTTTGTGATATCCTTGAATATCTACGGATACATTTTTTAAGTAATCTTCTTTGATAATTAATGTATAATTGTTTCATCATCTTTGGACGGTGAAAATATAACATTAACATATCAAAATATGATTTGACCATTCTTTAAAAAAAATATGATTAGATCACCACAATCTCACTTTGATATATAATAAAGTATTCAACAATAATATTTATACACTCTTATTTTCTTTATCCATTTCTTTCAATCACATCACCATTTTATTTTATCCCATATATAACCTTGCTTCTTTTTTTTTATTATCTCCATCTCTCAAGGTGTCAAATAATATTTAGTATACAAAAGAATATTTTTCATTAAATATTTCCTTAAAAAAATCATTAAATATTGGATAAGGACCCTAATGAATAGCAGCTATATATAAAGTGGAGCTGCATGTAGTTGTTCTCCATGTGGATAAAAAGAAATATACCCCTACACAAAACACCCAATTATATGACGTGTTAATGGTATTAAGGAAGAGGGCATCCACACGTTGAGAAATCAAAAGGCCTTCCTAGCCTTGTTATAGTTTCCTTAATTTCAAATGCCTATAGTTGTATACCATTAGTTATACATGTGGTCTTCCACTCATATATGTAACACTGATGTATAGATCTTAACTTGTTCAACTCTGTTGTTTGCCACATGTTATGTATTTCTAATGTTGGATCCTTGTCATTGGCCTAATATCCACATTCCACTTGATCGTGTAATGCCTTAAGATACTCAATTCAAAGTTACCTTGAGGTCAGAATTAAATTTGTTTTGTTTCCAATTTAAGTAGATTATTATTAGATCATATCCGTAACACCAAACATCTTTGAGACATATCTCCTAGTACCTGGTTAGTTGATTGATTAATTAATTAGTTAAGCTAAATGCATGGCCAATGTCGTTAGAGAAATTGATAAGATAGTTGCATGTAAAGTCGCACGTGTGATCATGTATAAGGGAAAAGAAGATAAGAACCAGGGGCCACAGCACGGTGGCTGCCAACCAAAGTCACCAGACTACTTATGGTGGTCAATTATAATTGACAATGTAATTGAAGTTGAGTTGGCCAACAAATATTGATCCATTTTCTAGAGAGTTGACTCATATCCATGTTAAGAATTCTACATTTGATAAAACCTAAATAGTTTATCTTCCGGTCTTAAAATAATTGTTTCTTTTGCAAATTTTTGTATCAAAATAATTGTCACTTTAGAATATATCATTTATTATTATTTTACTACTATACTCGTATTTATTGATTTTCATCTAACTTAACTTCTCCATTAACCGCAGTTTATAAAGATCTTTTAGTAAATCATACTATTTTTTTTTATTAAAATCAATATAATTAATTATTTTCTTAAAAATCGTATACAAACTTTATACGATTATTATTTTGAGACAGATTGAAGATTGGAGGAAGTAGTTATGTTCGACTGTGATGAACTCATGAGATCCAGCTCATATGAATTTTTACGTGCTTAAAAAACAAGTAGTTGGTCATTGAGAGTTATTTCCATTATTTCTTCGCAAAGAGTAATGATAACACACCCAGTCTTACTAACTTGAATTCAATTGAGGTGTTAGTTTACGGGTAATAGTTCAACATTATAACCGCAAATTGTTGGGCAAGAATTTCCTAAAAAATGGTTGTAAAATAATTACCAGTGTCATTTTAATTATTATTTTTTTTTAAGGAACTTTAATAAAAAATTTCTCTTCCTCAATATTTACAGGAAAAAATGGTATCCAATTGGGAGATAGTCTTGTGTAGGCATAAGTATTTAGGCACAAACACATAATTTAAAAAAATTAAAAGATATAAATAAAATAGTCACATCAATCAATATCATTTTAATAATTTTCTTTTTAATTTTTTGAGTTTTATGGGTGTGTGTCTAACATGTACTCCCTCCATTTCTTTTTAAGTGTCGTTTTAGAAAATTAACACGAAAATAGCGAAGTGTATTTTTGCACATTTTCTTCCTATTATACCTTCAATTTAATCCATCAATATATTCCTATTTTTTGGCACACAATTTATCTTTCCAATAAATTTAATATGTTATATTTCTCTCGTAACAAATATTTGTTTTTTTTAAAGATCGTAACAAACATTTGTTAGTTAGTATCTTTTTCTCCAACAAATTCTTTTTTTTTGGACACTCTCTCATAACAAACAATTGTTAATTTTTTAAATATTGTGCGCATCTCTTTAATTAATTTAAGTCAAACTAAAAATTATTTCAACTTCACATTAATCAAAAGTTAAGAAAAAATTAACTTTCCTCTCAAATCAAATTTGTTCTTTTACTTTGCACTTGAAATTTTTAACAATTATTCATCTTATTTATAGAATTTTAACTCTTCATAAAACCATTATTATAGGTAACAAAATTTTATTTAAATCTGAAGATAACAAGAAACAAATTTTGTTTTAAAAAAATAAACAAACTTTAGTTTTTCAAATATATAGCATCAACTAGTTTTATTGAAAAAGATAAGAGTAACCAAACAAAGAAAAAGATAGGAGTAATTGACAAATGGTATAATTGACAAATTGTGCCCTTAAAATATTAAAATGACAGTTAAATAGGAACAAAAAAATCATCCCTAAACAACACTTAAAAAGAACGGAAGGAGTAATATTTAGTGTTGTGTCTAATCAAATATTTCTCTCCAATTGGATTCAGTAATATTTTATAAATGACTCGAACTATAATTATGTGGGAGTGAACATGTTAAAAAGAGTGCGGTACGTAAGTCTATCTTTTTTTTTTCTTTTCTTTTTTAACAAGTCTATCTTTTGTTGTTGTCTTAGCTCTCCAATTCTCAAGAGAAATATGTAATGTTAATTAAGAATTCATAGAGTGGCAAGTAAAACAAAACCCTAACGAAATATTGTTCGGATCAGAGTACACATGTTTCTCTCTCTATATATTGTGTATGTTCAATTTTAATTGATTTTAAAGATGTAGAATTGATTTTGATATGTTTTGATGTATGAGAATCCGATCATGGGTCTAATACAGCGTTACAAAATCAGCTTGTAAAGTAAAAACTTCCATCACTTATATAATTATGTTAATACAATATCTTATTCAATATGAAACTTGATAGGTTGCTCTTGAATAGAATTGATTTTTAGACTTAAATTTATTGTTCAACTCACTGTTAACTATGATCAAGAATATAAAATCACTACATTCAAAATAAATTTTTATGGCACAAAACCAAACACATACTTATATGTTCATTTATTAAATAAATAATTAAGGAATGAATTTGAACATACCCCAAGAAAAAGGGCACATTGTTCTTCTGATCGAAGCTTGGACGTATAGGTGGAAATATGACATATCGGTTTAAAGAGACCTATAGTCTATTTTACTTTGGGACTAAGCATGATCAAACTTTTATTTTTTAAATGGTGAAGGTTAAAACTTTTTTCGAGTCTATTTAACTAAGATTTTCAAGAAACGAACCATAAAAAAATCTTTTAAGTCTATTAGATCAGCATATAGCATTTATTATTATTATTATTATTATTATTATTATTATTATTAACTTTTGTATTCTAGAATACATTTTAAATTTGTTAACTATTTAGTAATTTAAACTTATTTATTGATTTACATTAATTTTCGTATATTTAAATGTATTATTATTATAAACTAAAAATGAAATATGATATCATATATCATCAAATTCTTTAAAATATCACATTAAATGTTAAAAGAAAGTGTATATCATCAATTCTTTAAAATATCACATTAAATGTTAAAAGAAGGTTTAATCTTGTCGATCTATCTGTTCGTTAGACGTCAATCAAAATACTTATATAAATATGTTAATATGAAATAAGCTTTTACATAAGATAAAATGTCATACCAAATTTTTAAAAGGTTAAATTCAAACTTTAATTTTTTTGATATGGCATGTTTAAACCTTGCAAAGCCTGTCGAACGCCTTATTCTGATATGGACTTGCACTAAGGCATGCATAAGCCTACGGTGGCTAGCTTAGGCGGTTGGTGGCTATCCACTGATCTAGCCGTGGATGGAGTTGCAAATTGGTCTTGAATTTTGTTGTTTCGGGGTCAAACCAAAATTGTTTGTTATTGTACTACAACAGATGCCATGTCCATTAAAGCTATCCAGAGAATCCAAAAGAGTATCCTCTGAGGCCCCCCCACCTATATTATTATCAACTACTTGGATAGGATCCTCGTTATATCAACTTCTCAGTACTTGATAAGACGTTTTTTGTTTTTGTTTAGGAAATAATGTTTGAGAATAACATATATATCATGGCCAATTAAGAATATTTTATTGGATTAAGAAACATATGATGAGCTACATTATGAACCGAGTTCGTCTGTTTTTTTTATAATGACTTAGGAGTATTTTTATTGAGATATGTTATTTGAATAATTATTTTTGTAACAATTTATAGGACAATCAAAGATATATAAATATTGACACGTAAACTAAAATAATAGTGAGAGTTAGAATATAGTGAGAATATAACAAAAAAATTGTCACAAAATGGTTATATAAATATCATTTTTCTTTTATTTAACTTGATTTGAAAAACTATTTGTTAAAATAATTTTCATATTGTTTTTCAAAACAAAGCACATTAATTTATTTGGTAACCTTAATTTGAAAATAATTTTAGATAGTAGACAACCGAAAAACTTGAGCAATATATTCTGAGAGCGTATTATAGATTGGATGGTGACAAGTAGCAATGATGGGAAAATTGAGAAAGCCTCAAGTTTTACATTGACTAAAATAATATTTAAAATAAGTTTATAAAAATAACACTCATCTTCCAAACCGATTTTGTAGGGGTTAAGTTAGACCAACCTATAACCAAATAGAGAATGATCACATATGGTTATGGCAGCGAAGGTGGAAGATATTAAACACTAATGATAATGGTGGACAGTATTGATTCAAACAATAGTAAATGTTGGTGGGTAGTAGATGGTGGAAGGTGTTGGCTTGTGGTGGTGGAAGGAGCTAGCTAGGTTGCTAGGTGGAGGAGGGTGCTGAATAGCAAGAGCGATGGAATTGGTGGGAAAGATGACATTGGTTGATGGTGTCCGACAATCACAATGATAGTCATTAAAGAGGTAAGGAAGGATTGACCGAAATGGCAAGAGCATCAATACAATCAATCGTCTTAGACGTTAAAAATATAACTAACTTTATTCAATTAAAAAACTTAACATTCTATTATTTTCCAAACTAAAATTAATATTATCTCAATAAAGATCTTAATCAACTTTTTCATCAAATGAAAAAGAATATTAAAGAAAATTGATCATCTTAATTAAATAAATGATTATATATTTTAAAAACGTCTCAAATTAACATTCTAACAATGAAAAATATGAATGAGTATAGCTCCATAGTGTTATTATTTTCTAAAATAAGTGAGACGCATTAGATTAGAGTAGCCAATTCCATTAAATAAGTTAACAGAAAAAATTATACAATTGAAAACTCCCAGTCCTCATTGTCTCCCACCACCTATGCATAGTGTTTGGACATGTATGGAACTTAACTTGCATACAATACAATGACTGAGATGATATCATGGTATTTTCTTTCTTTCTTTTTATCTATTTTGTTGCATTAATTCAAGGCAAAGTGCGATAGGACAAGGAATTGTTGTCAACAAGCACTAGCCAACTTTAAAATTCCATTCAAAAGAGTCTCAAGTTTAACACTTGCTCTAGCCAATAGGGTAGCCTAGACTCTCTAAAAATGGATGCCAATTTCCTGATTTGTTCTCTTTTGGCCCTAGAACAGTACTGTCCTTTGAAGGGAATTGACATGAATCCCTGAGGAAAATGGAAAGTGGGGACCATACACTTGCACTTTAAAAAGGGAATATATTGCACAGAAACCTCATTCAAATCGATCAGTATATATTTGTACAAACCTGTACTGGAAATAAGTTTTACGTGTCGAAACCCTGTGTGGCTTGTGGAGATTTTCTTGTACCCTATTGAGTGAATTATGATTTGGCAATGCAGTTTGCACTTTTTTTTCTATTGCTACTTAACAAAACAGGTAAGGTGGAATCGTCTATGCCAAGGTCTAGCCATCATGTCATGTGTTAAGAAAAAATATATATGATTCGAAACCACTACTTTGTAGAATAATTGGTGGGGGCAGGAACCTGTAGCTATATATCAAGCACGATTTTAGGAACGAAATGAATGAACATGCATGCCAGAATAAACTTGTGAATGAATAGGAAGGATTATGATCTAATGATCAGAAATTTATGGCAGTTTCAGTACACACTACACTGCACGGGTGTCCTGTGAAATTAACCCTAACAGATAGGGGTAGATAACAGTACTCATGCAAGAGGAGCACGATAATTTTGAACTTAGCCTAGACTCTATTTCGCGAGTTTACAACTATTTCTTTCCGATTTAGATATCCGCAATCCGCATGCTAACTTTTTTCGAAAGAAAAATGTTACTAATAAGTCTTATATCCTTATAATATAACAAATTTTGATTTTAGTCTCTAAAAAATAAAATTGAATGATTTCCTCCTCCCAAAAAATATTATTCATGTCCCCGTGATTCGTCAGTTGGTACAGACATTACACAAGATATATAGGAGGCGGGGTTCGAACCTCAAACACATCACTCTTTCATTTAAAAAGTGAATTCTAGCCACTAGACTACTCGACTAAACATCAATAAAAAAATTATTCCCTTTCTAGTATTTACCGACTAATTTATATTCAATGTGTTCAAATTATGTTAATTTATTATATTCAACTCTTGTATGTCCATATTATTATGTTTAAGAAAAGTCAAGAACAACTCTTCAAAAAAAAATAAAATCAAGAAGATATCAAAATTGTTCTGGACCTGTCAAAGACCTGGGCTTAAGCTACTTAGGCCCAACAACAAATCAAGTCCAAATGCTACATTTGGCGAAATTACTCGCAACAAACCCCTTCCCCGTGAGGGGGGTATACAGAGCAAAGGAGAATAGTTCAAACGTCCTGCAACGTTCGGCAACGTCTCTTTACCCACGTTCCCGCAAATATCTCACCGGCGGTTACACTTCTAACGATTTCGTAACCGCTGGTCACACGTGTGCCTTACAACGGCTCTGCATTCACCCACCTTGATAAATAAGAGGCTCCTCGCAGCCTCCAAGGTAGAATCTTCTTCACTCTAAAACCTCCCATTCTGAACCTCTACTGACTTGAGTGTCGGAGTGTCTGCAGGTACACACCCCCCATTCAGTCCAGCGCTCATTGAAGTTCTCTCACCACCGTGAACCACCACCTTCAACCAAACACCGGCAGCCACCTTCTGATCAAGTATGATAAAAAATTATATCCATTAAAGACAAAAAAAAAATGGAACAAAAATGTTAGAAGGTCGAAAACGTCCTATTTTATTTTTTAGAACTAAAATCAAACGAAAAAGTTAAACTTATTTATGTTAGAGGATAGTGCAATTCAACATTCCCCCTCATGACTCTCAATCGCTACTCACTCAGTCAGTCAATTATAAACAAATTTTGATTTTTTTAGGTTCATTCAACTAATGTTGTATATGATCTGTATTTGATACAATTGTTTTTACTTTTACTATAATAGTCTTATTAATTTAATATTTCATTGCATATGTTTCTCTCTCCGCAATAAATATTTAATGGTAGTATTGGTAAAACAACATTTAATGTTGCATTGAACTTTGAAAGTGACAGTTAAATAGGAACAAAAATTTTCTGTAAAAGTGACAATTAAAAAGGAACTGAGGGAGTAATTGACAATGGATGGGGCATATCTCACACCTCCAACGAGTCATCCGTATAACCCTTTTATGGCAATCTATTTTAATACATTATAGTTTTATGGTAAAATATAATGTAGCTTTATATTGGCCTTATTTTTATTTTTATTTTTTTGAAGAAGCTAAAATAAAATATATTACAAGATGAAAACTGTACAAGAAATAACTCTTTGCATATGCTGAGCATGGTGAACGGACTAAGTCACCAATCATGATAATTGAAGGAAAGAGTAGCAAATTTCGCATTCAACCACCTAAAGGCTAGAGACTTGATCTTATCAACCACATGAATTACCAACCTTTCTTTTTCGTTAAAAAGTCTATTTTTTCTTTCTTTCCAAATTTCTCAAACTGTAGCAAACCAAATCTCGCCGCCATATTGGTTAGCTATTTAGAAGTTTCTGTTTGAGTTTTGGATAATGATGATTTGTGTGTGTTTACGATAACTAATGATTGTCATATTGCAAAAAATAAATCATTTGAACAGTTTTGGACACGTACTACTACTCTGTGATATACATATATACATCTAGCCAAGGTCATTACAAATGTTAGTACAGCAATTTAATGAACTTAAACACATGTGGAACACAAATTCACCAACAGAAAGACCGCTATATATATGAAGCATCGATCCCATAGTTTTCGAAAGCCATTGTGGAAAGAAAGTACAGTAAACTTAAATAGCAAGGCTTTTAGGTTAATAGACAGAGAATTGCAATATGATACCACTAAAAATCACATAATTGATATCAAATGGTAAAATGAAATCAAAATTTCATTTTAAACTGACCAATCATATTGTTAAATTTAATGACATTACACACTTCATATTTGAAAACCACCAAAATAAAAAATAAAATTTATTTTGATAGTCGTGGCTAATTGTTCTTCCACTTAAAATAGTTCAAATCACTCCAGTGATATAAAATCCAAAATGTCAACTTAAACAATTAAAACTAAAATTATATCCAACCAGCTTCCAATTTCATTTGCACTCGACTAAAAAAATTAAACAAGAGCGATAAGTGTAATTTCATCAAATCAATGTGATTGCCCCTAAAAGGTCCACAATGAAAAACAGACTGAAACCAAACAATCCTATTGAGGAAACTATATAACAACCCTCAACCTAACAAAGAATAAATGAAATCAGTAATTCCTATGCATAACACATTCTAACATAAGGTTTTCCAATAAGGTTATTTATACAATAATGAGCACGAATTCAACAATTATGTCGGAACTATTACCATAAATTAACTTGTTTGATGACTAAGCAGAAGAATTCTTCCTCACTGCATATGCACGGCACGCTGCTAAACCAACAACTGCCATAGCTGTCCCAACTGTAAATTCAACATAGAAAACTATTTTAGCAATCAAAACTTTTTTTGACAATTAACAATCAACACTTGAACAACAAAAAAATGGATATTTTGCAAATTTGTGATGTATGTATGCATTGCATCATGCATCATGTCCTGGTAGGAAAAGTTAAGAGAAACACCTGAAGCAAAAATAAGAGAGTTCTGAACAAGCCGATTGTATTGCTTTCTTTTCTTCCCAATCTCAGTTTCTGGAATGCTCAAATGAGGATGTTCTGCAGCACTAACGATTTTATTATACACATTACTTGAATCACCTAATTTCATGCTTACGTGAATAGGTGCCTCTATTCCCAACTCCTGAGTAACCTATGTCAAAAATAAATAGACGATAACATTCTGAACTGTCAGATTGAGCAAGGAAATTGTGCATAACTTATACAATAATATGATAACACGTGGCTGGAAATGCAATACCTTCACTGAGTCTTGCACTGCCCTTGGATATGGAGTTAGATCATCCTTAGCAGCAATAAGGAGGCAAGGAACTCTATAACCAGTTAGATCACCTTGCCCAGCAACCTTCTCAAGCAAATCTCTGGATTTCTTCCATGAATATTCATCTGAGCTGGAAAACAAGCACAAAAGAGCAAAAACTAAGATACTGGAACAAAATGCCAAAAATAAACAAATATGCACTAAGAATTGGACTAGATTAGTTTAATCAAGAGAAATTTATTCACATGAGGCCTCAATAGAATAGGCATGATAAAGATCCCTCTCAGAATCTGGTAGAGCAATACTCATACAAGTACATGAGAATCACTTTTTATAATTTTAAATAACATGAATTTGACTTAGACAGGATAGCCTTGCCTAAGAACAAGTGTAGATGATGATGCATCAAGTTTTTCGTTCCTTCTTTAAATTAGCAGGAATACTGCCATTGGTGTTGGCATGAAACAGGTCATGACAGATTTTAATGAAAATTTTGATCTTAAAATTTGTTATAATTTATTGGCTATTATTAACTCCACATACAACAAATAGAATTCCTCTAACTTGATATGATCATTTCTCTAGGAGGTCGAGAACCATGAAAATGCAAGCCGTATCAAACTTCATGTCGATTTCCAATACAATAAAAATGAATATGTCAAAGATTAAGGGTACATTTCATTAAGTTTTTCCCCCAAATTAACTTTTCCTCACAGAAAAAACCAATTGCTATCATTAATTTGAAAAAAATTTATAATGATTTAAAACAAACAAAAAATGTGTCCGGTAATTTGTTTTATGGTATAATGTGGGACAACAGTGACAGACATTTCTGGGCCAGTGAGGTATATTAATTTGGAAACAGTTTATACTGATAAATTAAAACAAAAAAAAGTGTTCGATAATTTGTTTTATGGTAAAATATTGGACAACAGTGCCAGACAATTCTGGGCCGGTGAGGAGAATGGTGCCGAGTTGCATTTGATGTGATTGTGGAGGGTGTTAGACAACGACAATGGAAGAGAGTCCATGGTGGCAGTAATGGTGTTGATGTTGCTAGGTAGTGACAGCGGTAGGGATTTAGTGTAGGTTTTAAATTTTAATTCAGAAAATAACATTTACATTGATAACTAACTAGTTTATGGGGAAATACACCATTAAAGACAGGTGTTTTTAAGTGATGTATTGGGGGTAGACTTTGGAGGGTTTTGAATAAACTTCCAAATCCTTTCCCTCACTTCATATTCATAATACTCTCAAAACAAAGAAAATATTATACAAGTATTCTCTTCTCCTCCCCTATAAAAACACTCCCAAATAAGGTGATGGGTTCCCCTCAATTTCAACAAAGCATTGGGAAATTAATTTACATACACACATATATGGGGAAGTTATAACTTCTATTCCGGTAGTTACTATATTCCACAGCTTATAGGATTAGAGATCCTGTGTCCCTCTCCCGGCCAACCATTTGCCAGGTAAATAACCGAATCCCCAACATTCTCTTCCCACTTCTACTTATTCTACATGTATTATGTTAAATTAGGCAAGGACTGTTGGGTCTGTGCCTTACATAAATGTGCTTAATAGGAGGCCTACTAACACATCCATACATAAAATGCTGGTGAAGGTAAAACAAGAATGCAAAACAATCACTCCTACAGATTAAATGTAACAAAGCATTAACACACAAATTCATTTGCACCATACCTGTCATACACAAAAACAGCTACATCACACGCTGCCAAATAATCCTGATTTGACAGAAATTTTGATACTTCACTCTCAGGTATCTCCCGTAATACAAGAGTTTTCCTAGTTCCCTAAATAGTAGTGAACAACAAGATCAAAAGTATATAAAAACTGCACATTATACTCACTTAACTTCCCCCACAACATCAATGCGACTCCTACATTTACTAGTTACAGAGTATGTTGCATCACTACAGAGCATGAAAGAAATAAAGCATACTTTTAAAATTGATATAAGTAATAATAATCTTCTCCCACCTTGATACTCACCCCTATTAATTCAATGGCATTTGCAGCAAACTTCTCAACTGTTGTTGGAGTATAATTATTTGAGAAAGGCCTACAAGATCGGTGATGTAAGTGTTACTTTGAAGAAAAATGAACATAAACATCAAGAGTGGATAAATTTTACTTGCTCATAGATCAACATAAATTCAAAAGATGCACTGACTATGGTACTTGGTTTAGAAGCACACCTTCCCAATAATGCATCCAACAGAGCAGATTTACCGGCATTTTTAGAACCAAAAACGTAGCATTGGAACACATTCCTTTCTGTCGTTTGTTTCTTGCGATCAACTGATCTCCTACGAGTAACACGGAGTGCTGCAGCAGGATTACTGCTATATCCAATGTAAATCAAATTCGCCAGGCTACATGGTGGATCAAGTAATGTCATAAGGGCCCACTGCATCATGAAATGTAGGAAATATATCAATAACTATCTCACGGTGAAGGCTAAAAGACAGTACATGTTATCCCCACCTGGGATAGGAATCCGTTAAGAGACATGTAACCTGTATCAGTTCTCTCAGTAACATCGTTATATGGAGCATCATTCCATGGACTGCAATTCAAAACGAACTACTGAACATAAGAATCAAGTGGAGAAACTAACATATAACTGTAAATCATTTCAGTATTATCACAATTGAAAAAGAAGGAAACAAAGTGAATAATTTGCAAATAAAATATCACATTAGAATCGCTATAAAGTTAAGATCAAACTGCAAGTAGATAGGCTTCACTTGAAAATGTCTAAAATTTTAATGCTTCTGAAGGTAACATGTGGTGGGCCATTGATCTACATGCATAAAAATAGAGGAGAGAAACGAAAAAATGGGCCTCATAGGGTTGATATATTAGAATATAAGAAAATATCTTATAATGGCTTTGATATTATATTAGAGCATCTTAGTTTATTTCCTAGGAATAATTTACAGTTTTTGAGTATCATAGATCTCTTAGGATTAGTTTTTATATTACTTAGATATTATAATGATTTGTTTCCTCACTTATCTATTTATTTATGAATAGAGCCTTGTATCTCTATATGTAGATTTCTATCAAGTTGCTATCAAGCTACAATCAAGTTATTATGTGAGGTGTTACGTTTCTATTTCAAAGAGTATATTTGTAGCAAGGTTATAGCTTAGTAAGCTTTAGCTTGAGGTGCATGTTAGAATAAGAAAATATCTTATAATATTTTGATGTAGCAGTAGAGTATCTCAGTTTATTTCTTAGGATTAGATTTTAATGTGATTTGGTTCCTTATTTTCCAATTTATTTATGATTAGAAGCTCTTAAGCTACAATCAAGTTATTATGTGAGGTGTTACGTTTCTATTTCAAAGAGTATATTTGTAGCAAGGTTATAGCTTAGTAAGCTTTAGCTTGAGGCGCATGTTAGAATATAAGAAAATATCTTATAATATTTTGATGTAGCAGTAGAGTATCTCAGTTTATTTCTTAGGATTAGATTTTAATGTGATTTGGTTCCTTATTTTCCAATTTATTTATGATTAGAAGCTCTTATTATTTCTCTCCTCGTTTTATCTGAAACCCGTAACTTCAACATGATAGATCATTGGCCCACTTTATAGAACAGGAATGAAACAGAAAGATGGGAGTACAAAAAACCTGTTGTGGTGTATTAGTTTCCATATTCTAACAGAGAGGAAAGATATGGGAGAGGGGATTATCAAAGAAGTAAGGCAAGAATACAAGGCCATTGATTGGGGAAAGGAATGGCACTGTATCTGGTGTCAATTCCTTATCTTTATGTTCCTTTGTTTTGTTTTCTGGGAAATAGGATGCTTTGTCATGTTTCTTGGGTTCTGTTCTAGAGAACATCTCTTACATAAGGAGCTAAGCTCCATTGTTCTTGGTGGAATTTATCATCAGTTTTAGTTTTATCAGTAAAATTTTGTATCAAGGTTTTGAACGTATATTGTTTTGTGAGCTCACATAATGCAGTAGGATAACATGATGCTTGTCGATGATATGTTGAATGAAATTCTGTTTAATTCTACAGAAACAGAGACTTGTCAAGAAAAGAAGTGAAAAACATTCTTTCGAACTGTTAAATTCCTGAGATGGGAACCTAGGGCGATGTAGAGGAAAGGAATAGTTACAGGGAATGGGCAAGGCAAGAAAGCATGAAGAAAGAATATGCAATGTTATTATTCTGACTCACAAGGTTTCTCATAACCTTGCCAGGGCGGTAAACCTTACAACTAAGAGACCAGTTTCCATCAAGAATTCTACAAGTGTCTTATCCCTATAAAGAAAGAATACCTCTATATTTTACGAAAAATTCAACTACCAAACCAACTAATTTAACTAAAGACTAATAGGCTAAAGATGTCCTTATTTCAACCTAAAAGATACAACCTAACAATACATTCCCCTTTAAATTCCACCTTGCCCTCAATGCGGAAACTGAGGATTCCCATTTTGCAAGACTTCCTACTGATCATGTCCCTAGCATGCAAATTTCCCTTCCAAATGTAGCAGATAAGCAGCCTCTCTGGATTGTTGATCCCAAGCAAGGATCAGGACCTGCACCTTTGGACATCATCTATGCTCACTGCTCAGGACTAAACAGTCACCCACACTTGAAGAATCTCCCTTCCTCCTTCTGAAGAAACTCACAAGAAGGCAACTTCCTAGTGTCCGAAGCCTTGAATAAACCCTGATCCAACACGTTACTCGTCGTCGCGTCGTACTCAAGGTTGTTGAGGCAGCATACCCACCACTTCCCTATCCACGTTTCTCACCGCCCCTCATACCGCCCTAGCAATTGAGAAATCAGTATAAATCAAGAATTTCGCGAGTGCTTTCCCTTTAAGGTTATCCCCATCTCTTACAACAAATTCAAATACGTAACTAACAAATCTTATCTTATCAAGCCAATGGGCTAATTGACTAACAACTTCCTCCTAGAAGATGCATCCTAACACAAACCCACATATTCCAAATTTCTAGTGATGACTCCAATAAATTGTTTTTAGAACCAAACAGTCTTAATAAGATATCAAAGCTTCTCAGCAGATAAGTCTGGGAGTATAACGGTCCAACAATAGCTACAATTTGTTTTTAAGAAAATACTATCCCTGATCATTTTCAAGGGCATCCCAATGCATCCAAGCGGGGTCTGGGGAGAGGGTAGATACGCAACCTTACCGGCGCAAGCAAAGATGCTGTTTCCAAAACAGTCAAAAGGCAAATTTTCTTTCTGTTATATGCATAGAAAGATTTAAATTTTGTTTTGGGGGGGGAGTTTACAAGTTCACACACCTTTCTGGAGCAGTACAAAATAGCTTGTCCACTTCGGCAGGTTTTAGGGCTCGGTCCTATAGAATATCAATGTTCAAAGAAACAAATCAGATAAAAGCATGTTGAATACCATCTAAAAAATAACGTGGAAGGAGATGGGGTTAAAGTGCATAGTATGGCTAAGGAAGTGATAATAAAAATCATTAGTGCATACTTTATCGGTATCCAATAGTCTAAAGATGCCATTTAGAAACTCTACAGCTTCACCTGTCAGCTCCACACTCTGTAAGATTATCAATGAAAGTTTAATACAGAGTGTAAAATAACTAAATTAATAATGACTTACTGACCAGAAATGCTGGAAAATACTATTGGGTAAAAAGTGGATAGTGTGTCTTGTGCTTCTTTTAAAACCATTATTTGACTTAACAAGATTTCATCATAAAAGCAGTGACACCAAATCTCTACATTTGTCGTCTCTACCCCAGTAATAATTAGCAACAGGAATAACTGTATAATATGTCAAGATCAATAATACACTGGTTGAAATCCAAACTGCCATATTTGTACAATAAATGGAAACAGATAAGGAAATATCTAGGTAATAACCACGAAACATGTAAGAATCATTTTCTGAAACGAATATAAACTCTACACTTGATTTTTCCAAATCATCAATCCTAGACCCAAGAAATTATGTTTACAGCTAATATTTGCAAAACCCTGAGTACACTTGGTTTTATGCGATCATCAACCGTGAGAAAACCTACTGGTGAATGGAATTATTACAATAAACATGCATAACCAGCAGATAAACTTTTAGTCCTTCTAATTTAACAACAATTTGAATTTTCTGTTACTGTTGATACCAATATTGAAATTTGTTTAGTTAAATTATAGTATCACTACTCCAACCTCTTCCACTCAAACCGGATAGGAAGACAATGGTGAAATTTACATAATAATAGAATAAGTATAACCTGATCAGGAGCAGTCTTAGATGGAACAGGAAGGAAACCATCCTTGAGTTTTAAATCATTATCATATCCAAAGTATCTTAACACAGCCCAAAATGTCTCCGGATTCCCTTTTCTTAAGAACATGTTATGTATATACAAAAATCCTGGAAAAGTAAGACCATGTGAGTTGATTCCTTCCGGTACATCCTGCTGTACAACTGTTTTGACATCTGCTATTTGAGGTAACTCCAATGGTGCATTGAAACATTTAACCTGTAGATGCATTGAAAGTTTTGAATAAAGGGGCCACAAATGAAAACACTGCATTCTCGGAGTACATTAAATAAAACATAAATAAAAAATAAAATTCCAAATCTATTAAAAACCTGAAAATCACTTAGTTCGGCATCATTGAGGGCATCATCCATGTCACGGTCACAAAGAACAAATATTCTTCTCAACGCCCTAACACATTTATCTGTTAAAGCTTGACTTTCATGATCAAACAATGGCTCTACTGGATGTAGTACAGCTTTTTGAGCAAAATAAAAAACTTCTGGGACCTAAAAATGTAAGATTAACATTACATTTCAAGCAATTATTTGCAAATTGAAGTCAAATACAGAAATAATATTATGAAGATGATGTCTTTGCTTATTTACACAACTCAAAACAATGGCAATATTGCAGAGATGCACAAATTTCTTACTTCACACTTTACTTGTAAAGAGTAAACTATTTAGCTGTTTTTGTATCTTTTAAGTTTTGTATTTGATGATTAAAGGTCATTTGGCCTTCAATAAAGAACGGGGTTGTATTTTAGAATAGGGAAACACATCGGAAACTTCATTAACTTGTAAGATATTGCTGTAATGAATGTCATAGAAATCTTTATAGGATTCATTGAGTTTTAATCAAGAAAAAAAGAAAGATAAACTTATAGAATTTCATCTTGTATGCACAAAACATAATATACTTTATGTAAATAAGTTAGCAATACCTCGTGAAAAGATAATACAGGAATGCAATATACCTGGTATAGTGTCGCTGCAGAGCATTCAATGCAGGTGGCAACATTCTTGAACTCTTGTAGGAGCTGTGCCATGAGACGTTCTAAGCTCACTTGTTGGCTTTCATCTCGCAGATCTAGCTTGCAACCAACCACAATTACAGGTACCGTTACCTGTATCACAAAATAGATAATATACTTCCATGCCTCCTCAAAAAGAAGAGTGATAGCAAATAGCAATATACACTTTTCAATTTGTTTAATATTAGTTAAATTTCATGTAGATCTTACTGAAGAGAGAGCATGTGATGGGATCAGATAGATTGATCTATTGGTCTATAAACCAGCCAGGCCACAAATTTGGAAGGTGTACACTGGGCAGCATGCCTGGGAGGTCGACTATGGAAGCGATCTACTTACTTCGACGCGTGATGGAGCGATATCGGACGGATAAAAAAGACTTACACTTAGTTTTCATTGATTTGGAAAAGGCGTATGATAGAGTACCGAGAGAGATTTTGTGAAAAGCCCTGGAGAAGAAAGGGGTTAGGAATGCCTATATTAGGGCTATCAAGGATATGTATGACAGTATGAGGGAGCTTCGACTAGTGTGAGGACGCAGGATGGGACTACTGAAGATTTTCCCATAACAATAGGATTGCACCAAGGGTCAACCCTAAGTCCTTATCTTTTTACTTTAGTTTTGGATGTACTGACGGAACACATTCAAGAGTTAGCACTGAGATGTATGCTTTTTCCAGATGATATAGTCTTGCTTGGTGAGTCGAGGGAGGAAGTGAACGGGAGGCTAGAGACCTGGACACAAGCCTAGAAGCGTATGGTTTCAGCATGAGTAGAAGCAAGACAGAGTATATGGAATGTAACTTCAGCGGAAGGAGAAGTAGGTCTACCTTGGAGGTGAAAGTTGGAGATCATATCTTACCCCAAGTTACACGGTTTAAATATCTTGGGTCCTTAGTACAAAATGACGGAGAAATAGAAGCAGATGTAAGCCATCGTATTCAAGCTGGGTGGTTGAAATGGAGAAGAGCCTGAGGTGTTTTGTGCAATAAGAAAGTACCACTTAAGTTGAAAGGAAAGTTCTATCGGACAGCAGTCAGACCAGCGTTGTTGTATGGTACGAAGTGTTGGGCGGTTAAGAGTCAGCACAAGAATCAAGTAAGTGTAGCAGAGATGAGGATGTTGCGCTGGATGAGTGGTAAGACTAGACATGATAGGATTAGGAATGACACCATTAGAGAGAGAGTGGGGGTAGCACCTATAGTAGAAAAGTTGGTACATAGGCTTAGATGGTTTGGGCATGTAGAGAGAAGACCCGTTGATGCCGTGGTAAGAAGAGTAAATCAAATGGAGGAGAGTCAAGTTAAAAGAGAAACCATTAGAAAGGATTTAGAGGTCAATGAGTTGGATCCAAATTTGATTTATGATAGAACACTATGGCGTCATTTGATCCATGTAGCTGACCCCATTTAGTGGGATAAGGCCTGGTTGTTGTTGTACACTGGGCAGCATAACAGTGGGAGTAAATGTCTGATGACAATTATGGTTAGAAAAAACTAGTAAAGATCTTGTACTCACACCGATTTGAGTTGGGTCATGAACATCACGAACAACAACAAACGAATAACCAGAACCACTAAAAGAGAGACACAATATCTCACCCAAAACCCTAAAGCATTGGATATATGGGTACATATCGATTACATATTCTTCAGTTAGCTCATTCCTAGCCAATGTAAAACTAACTACTCACACTCGAATTCCAACATTCATTATGTAAGATTGGTATTATGTATTTTATACTAAAATACTCTCCATACTAGACTTAGTCCCTAGGAGAGAAAGAACATGTTTGTTATCACGAAATATTTTGCCAAAATCACGACGACTCACTCTGATTCTGGCAAACTCACCGTGAAATCAAACATATAGCGCAAAAAAACTTACCATTCACCTAATAATAGAAAGTGTATAAGAAAGAGCATTCTAACATTTTTCTATCAAGAAAGCAAGCAAAATACATAAAAACACACGAACCTCCAACTTCTGTAGTTCGCGAAACCAGTAAGAACTCAATCGCGAAAAGGACTGAGAATCATTGCAAGCATATGTTAAAACCACGACATCAGCACCTTTCAATTCTTCATTGCGCTTGTTTTGTTTCTCCAAACTAGACAAATCAACAACATCACGATTTCATTCACCAATCAATCATTTCAAATCGAGTCATCAACAAACATTGCTTAAACGCAAACAAAATTCAGTGAAGAAAATGCAATACAACACACATTTGAGGTAAAATAAATATAGAATCAAACTTAAATTAAAAAATTAAATGCAGAGTTTGACTTTAATTGATCAATTAATTGATAAAAATGGAAAGTGATTCATTCGAAATATATATGCAATTAATAGCATAATTTACCTAGAGGATGTATCGATTACGGTAATGGGAACATAATCGGGGAAATAATCAGCGGGCAAGAGAGTGGGCGGAAGAACGGGAAGAACGGTATCGGGGAATGACTCCGACGCGATAGCAGCGATGAGGCTTGACTTTCCGGTGCCGCGGTCACCGGCGACGACGACTCGAACTGCATTTCGATCGGTCTTTGACATTGATGCTCTGATGCGAGATAGGGGAAGAAGAACAGAAAAAGTGAAATATTCAAAATACTGTTCATATATAGAATTTAATTAACTAATTAAGCATTAATTACTACGCGTTAACCTCTCCCTCCCTGATTTATTAAACTTTTTTTGTTTACCTTCGGTAATTTTATTTTTTTGATTCTATTTTATGGTGTACTTTTTAGATTTTTATTGGCTAATGTCATTTTGATCCTTCGATGTGTAAATAGTTGCGTCAATAATTTATCACAAATTTCAAAATAGTTTGTTAGTCTAAATAGTCCTTAACATTGAAATGTTTAGTTAATATTGTCACATGAATCCTTAAATATAATTACTTATTGTCATATCAATCCTTACAGATACTTACTATCAATTCAGCCCATATATGAAAATAATTATTGTGAATATTGATAGATTATGTGTTTAGCTTTAGAGACTATTTTAACTAACAGAGTACACCGTCAATGACTATTTTAGAATTTTGATACAATGAAGAATTATATTGACTACTCGTTACACATTTAAGAATCAAAATGACTATTACCTCATTTTTCTTGATATTTTTATTGTGTTAAATGATAAAGAAACGGAATTATTGAATGCGAAAAAAAATTATTGTCAATTTGAAAAGATTTTATTATTAACCTTTTTGTTATCATGGTCAATAGGATTTTTTTTTTTATGAAACCAAAATGAAATTTATTAAAATCACAATGAGTCCTGATCAGCACAAGCAGTATTAGGCTAGGAACCGTAAAATAGTGACATACAAAGGATTGATTGGGAGCACCCAATTGTAAACCCATACACCCGCGCATCAAAGACAAAATCTAAAAAACCCACATAAAACACCACCTAACAAAGGGCTATTTTCAAAATCAATAAAAGGAAACACCAAAAACAAAGCTAACAGCAAAATCAAAGACAACCCTTCGCAAAACAACATAAACAAAAATTGTACCAAATTCCTTAAACATCATCACAAGCTGCCACAAAATCTGTCACAAAATCCGAATCTAGATTATACATGACTACCCCATTCATACCACTACGCAAAAACCACACCTCCAAAAAACCCCAACCATCATGCAAGACAACTATCTCCATCACACCACGCAACCACCAATAACCTCGATAACCCTCATGTTGGCCACCACCCACCCACCCATTTTGCCACCGTTCAAACATCAACAAAAAACTACCGGAGGAAACGATTTTGATACTCTGTCTCTCTACTGCATCACCACCACCACACACCACAAAACCGCCACCACACACCCGGATCCACCACCACACAACCTGAAACTTGTCTCTTCTCACCACTGATCCGCCAAAACAACATCACAACCTCCACTATCACAAGATAACCACCATCACCTCCTCCCACCACCACAACATCACCACCATCACCTCCTCCCACCTAACCTGTGGCCTACAACACCAACATCACATCTTCCACGCTAATCTTTATCAGATCACACGAACCCGGATCGAAAACCGCGAACAAACAGAGAACAACCAAGAGGGGATGAGAAACCACCACTGTCATAGAACTACAATCGAATTTGACCAAGCTTTGAATACCACTACATTGGAACAAAAAAAACTAACAGAAACACAGGAAAAAAAACCCATCGTCGGAGAACAGAAAGATGGTGGTGCGGAGGGCCGGCGCCGCTCGTCGCACCACCGATACCAGTATCTACATGGCTGGAACTGAGATTTGAAAAATGGAAGGTTTTGACGGCTGGAGGAGTTTGAAGAGAGACGACAGAGAAATTTAGGTTTATAATTCTTGAAGTTTGGTTGAGAGGTTATAAAAATTGAATTAGTGATGGTTACTTGAGATTCAAATTTAGATTATCTTAAATGATTTGTTCTTAAATATAGTTCATAAGTCATGTAAGCTCAATCATTTGATGTTTGCATGCTTGAACATCAATATATGATAGTTAAAGTAAGTAAAATCTTTTTACAAATGATAGTTAAAATGGCTAGAATCTATTTTTACAAAACAAAAATCGATTTTTAAGATTTAATAGTCAATCTCCACAGTAAATTGATTATCCTTGCAGTAAAAAATTGATTTTATCAGGTTGTAACAAATTGTGTTTTCACTTGAAGATTTGGAATTCATATGCATATACGATGTCGTTTAAAACAAATCATGTCACAAACGCGACGAACTATGTCTAAATTAAAGTGTCGAAGTATTGTCCAAAAAAATATAGGCTTAAATGCACTTTTGGCCCCCTATTTTTGCCGTCGTAGCAATTTTGGCCCCCTAACAAAAAAAAATACAATTTTGACCCCCTATTTTTACCATGTTTAGGGAAATATGTTCTTTTGACCCCTTATCTTTGCAAAAAATTGTGATTATGGCCTCTTTTTTGGGACGCGTGGCAGCTTCTCAGCATAGTTGGGAAAATTAGGGGGTCAAAATTGCATTGTTTTTGTTAGGGGGCCAGAATTGCCACGACGACAAACATAAGGGGCCAAAAGTGCATTTAAGCCAAAAATATACGCCCATGTCATCACCAATAACAAAGCAAGTCAAGAGAAATGTTGGACTCCGAGATATTAAATAATTAGGACAACAGTGATACAATTTTCTCATATTCTTATTATGTTGTAACGCTCTTTAATGGTCCGTTTCGATTGCCTTATTTTAGATCTTATGCAAAACAGCTTATGTAAATAAATAAGCATTAGTGTATTATTTATAAACTTGTTAAGATAGTTTATGAAAAAACAGCTTATGAATATAGATTTTTCGTTAGTTGGATCTTATGAATTAACATAAAAACTTATTTATTTGCATAAACTCTTTTTCATAAGATCAAAATAAACTCAATCAAAACAGACCATTTATATTGTTCGAAAAAGTTGTTTAAAAAAAGGGTTAAATATGTTTTTGGTTTCTATAAATATATCAATTTATCGTTTTAGTTACTCAAAATTTTTCCATCAAGTTTTATTCCCCTTAAAAATTTCAACACTACTTTCGGTCGTTATTTTTAAGTTATTTTTTGTATTTTTTAATGAAATTTTGCAAAAATGTGTAGAAAATTGTAAAAATCTTTCTAAGAAAAATAATTTTCTAACAAAACATAAATTAAATATGAAACGTCAAAAATATAAAAATTCAAATTTAATTCATGTTAAGTTAAAAAATTCTAATTTTTTTTGGGAGAGATTCTTATAATATTATAAATTTTTCTGCAAAATTTTATTCAAAAATATGAATTCTACATATGAGTTTACTTTAAAGGAGGAACCAAAAATGAAGATGAAATTTTTTTGAGGGATTAAAAGTTGAAGAAATTTTTTAAAAAGACTAAAATAAAAAGTTAATATATTTATAGGGACAAAAAATATATTTAACCCTTATTTAAATAACACAACTCTTTTCAAAGTGAGTCATCCGACTTAAATTTCATACACTAGATACAGTGATGTTTGTTTCAAAAAAGAAAAGAAAAAATAAAAAAGAGTAAATAGGCAATTATCCTCCTGAAATTGTAAGTTTCGTCAATTACCCCCTGACATTAACAAAACTTCAATTACCCTCCTAAAATTGCACAATGTTAATCAATTTACCTCCTCCGTCAAATTTTTTTGTTGGTCAATATGACGTTTTGCAAATACCCCCTTAAAGTTTTGCACTTATGTGCAAAATACCCCCGAACTGGAAAATTTATAATTTTTTTTCTTATCCTTAATTGAAAAGATATTAAAGGCAAACAATTAACGGTTAACTTTAATACTACAAACCCTCTAAATACTAATTGACGAAACTTACAATTTCAGAAATGTCTAACACTTGAAGATGTTTTTGACTCTAACCATTTTGGAAAACTAGGCCGTAAAATACAAGATCTTAAAAAACATGTCATACAATTGATGAAAAGGTGGCACCCAATCTTCACTAAATTTCAGAATCAATGAATTGTGACTTAAGTCTACATCCATTAGCATGGACATGTTGCCAAAATGAGTGTAAGTGATGACACCTTCCAATTTATTGGAATCCAAGTAGAGACTTTTTAATCGATAGGGGATTGTATAATTTTTTAGTATCCTCCCATTTAAAAGATTGCCAGATAATAACAAACTTTCTAAAGTTGAGAACCCGGACATGTCAGGTACCATGCCAATAATTTTGTTTCTAGCAAAATTTAATTGTTGCAGAGAGTACTTTGCACAACCAACAAATAGATTATGAAGTATAATTGAAAGATCTTCTTTCAACTTGTTACTTGATAGGTCTAGTGACCTTAATGAACACAGGTTACCAAGTGATTATGGAATTCCACCTTCTATAGAATTTGATTCCAATATCAAAGACTCCAAAGATTTTGGAATTCCATGTTGCACCTTCCCATTTAACTTATTAGTTGAAAGGTCGATTGTTTTTAGAGATGAGAATATTGAAAGGTCAGGATTATAAACTACAAAGGTATTTGCACCTATAGGGGGCATTTTGCACATAAGTGCGAAACTTTAGGAGGGTAATTGCAAAACGTCATGTTAACTAACAAAAGAATTTGACGGAGGGAGTAAATTGATTAACGTTGTGCAATTTCAGGGGGGTAATTGAAGTTTTGTTAATGTTAGGAAGTAATTGACGAAACTTACCATTTCAGAGGGTAATTACCTATAAAATTTGCTGCTGGCACATTTGGTTTGGCTGAGAAACACATGTAAAATACAATAATACCCCTCGGCAGTTAACTGCCGAGGAAATATAAAATCGGTTGCAGTTAATTGCTGAGGAAAACCTCGGTAGTTAACAGCCGAGAAAAACCTCGGCACCTAACTACCGAGGCGTCCTGAAACCAGAAATGGCAGAAGCAACACTTGCTTCTGGACCTGTAATGTGTTTTAAAACACATAACACAAACTCATTCCAATATTTTCACATCAACAACAATTATAAATTATCAACATTTGATTCAAGTAAAAATGCACCACGATAACAAATTACCAAACATTTAAAATACATAATGTCAACCAAATACGAACAATAGTCACTAAAGTTTGAAAATGAAACCAACAAAGCCTAAAACCAACAATCCTTAAACAACAACTACAAGTAATCCTATTGTTGGTCCTGGTCTTGCTGATGTTGCTGTTGTTGCCGCCTTTTCGGCCCCTGGCCTCGCCTCCTGGCCAATATCGGCGCGATATGCTCCCTAACATGGCTCATGGCTTGAAACCACTACTGAGGGCTCATGACCTCCTCCTGACCCATCTGCTCATCAGCGTAGGCAACAACGACACTAACCATGTCATAAGTATCAGGCGAGCCTCTCGCCTCGTACCGCTCTCACTGTTGTGCAATGAACTGCTCTTCATTTGCTGGCCTGGGAAGATCTCTTGGAAGAGGTGGCAAAATCTGAGGGTGAGACACTGTACTGTACCATAGCACATAGCCATCCGCCACCCGCCATGTCTGCTCTCCTGCTGGCTCACCCCAATCGGGCTTCTTAAGAGTGTGAGTGTGGAAGTCTATGAATGCTTGCACAATCTGAGGAGGTAGCAGCTCTACAACATCCGTCGGATGTCTAGGGACCCTCTGGACGTATCCGTACTGCCTCAAAACCCTCTCATGCAAGTGACGGTACACCTTACGAACACCACACATAATCCAGCCTGAATACCATAAAACCTCCTCAAAACCCTGGATCTCACTATGCTCTTCATACGGCCTCCAACATACGTCATCAAACTGAATACGATAAAGCAATGAGCGATACGTCAACCCCATACGTCATAAAAAAATAACACTCACGTTATCTGAATTATACCAAAGCGGCAATGCCACATGATTGGCATAAGAGTGCAGCAGAGATATATAATCTGGTCCACCAGGAAAGGGAGGCTCCGAAGGTAACACCGCTGGGGCAGCCGCTGCTGCAATGTCATCCTCGTCTGGTCTTTGCTGCTGTTCTGGTATATGATCCTGGTCATACCCACCATCAGTTACATCGTGGTGTACCTGATCCTAATAATTCAGGTACTCCACCTGGCTCGGGTCAACCACCTGTGACTCTTCAGGCTGTGTAGCCTGAGAAGTCTCTGAACCATCCCCCCTTCGACCTCTTCCCCTCTCGGGTATATGTGCGTTTTGCCTCTCCTTTTCCTTCCGGTGGCTTTTTGTCATAGCAGGCCTACCACCAATCATCTTAGATGGATCAATGGACTGCCCCTAATCAGACATGTCTACAAAAAAAAAAAAAAATTAAAATCAT